>OODG01000006.1_pt1 | contig 113449 bp, 112 predicted proteins | sample 1671621 | NCBI WGS metagenome assembly OODG01 (sample SAMN06348175, study PRJEB24527) | human gut metagenome | biome: human gut; feature: ankylosing spondylitis patient; material: feces | host: Homo sapiens | place: China | collected 2015-10 | reverse complement strand
CGGTCTCTGCGGAGGTCTGTTCCTCGGTCTCTGCGGAGGTCTGTTCCTCGGTCTCTGCGGAGGTCTGTTCCTCGGTCTCTGCGGAGGTCTGTTCCTCGGTCTCTGCGGAGGTCTGTTCCTCGGTCTCCGGGAAAATCAGTCCAACTATTTTCATACTCACTCACCTCAAGCCTTGTGATGCAGGTAAATACCGGCGACCTTGTTATCGTATGCATCGGCGATGCCGACATTGCGATAACCGTACATCCATGCGTCCGCCGTCTGATTCTGTTCGGGTGAAATTATCTTCGGGGCGACATGCTTCTGGAACTGAATGACTGCCGGCTTGTGAACAATCATAAAGTTGATGTCTTTTGCGGAAGTCGCCTTGTCGTAGCCACCTGCGGTCTCGTCCGTGGTTGTCGTGCTCGGGCTCTCTCCGGTCGTGATAATCTTGCCGGACTTCTGGTTGATTGCGGTATAAAACCTTGTCTGCGGGACATCGACGATTTTAACGAATCTTTCAAATACCTCGCGGCTCTTGGTAGTGTCCATATCCTGCACAAGACCATGCAGCGTGGGCGTGATGTAAAGATATCTCTGATCGGTCGGAACCTCATCCTCGTCCATCTTTGTTATAGCCGCTCGAAGCGCTGCAATTACGGCGGCGCCATCAGAAAGCGACGCGCCCGCCGAAACTTTGGATATGCCAGTAATGCCGGAATATGTTGCAAAACGGAATGCATCAAGTTCCGGAACAACCTTTGTTCGGATGAATTCTCCTGCGAGTCTGCCAAACGCGATATAAGCACTCTCCTGATTATCAAGCGCATCGACAGTGAAAAGCCTACCTCTGTCAAAATTGCATTTGACCGTCTCATTTGTCAGCGTTACATCGCCGGCAACATATCCGCCGTTACGCGAATAATCGCCAAGCCCGCTCATGCTGAGTTTGGGGATTATAAGTTCATTCGCATTTGCGCCCTGCCTGACGAGCTCAGAAGCACCATCAAGATCCGAGGTAAGAGATGCGAGCTTATAAGCCTCGTCAAGCATTTTCACAAACTGTTTGACAAGTGTAATACTGTTTGCCATTTAAAAAGTCCTCCTTATTCGACTTTCAGCCCCATTGCGGATCTTATTGCCGCTTCCTGGGAGCTGTATTTTGTTGACAGGGAGTTTCCCCCTGTGCCTGCCGCATATGGCGGAGGCGTTTCTTCGTCCTCAAAAAGATAGCCGCTTTTCTCTTTGAGTTCTTCAAGCGCAGTCTTTATATCTGCCGCCTGATTTTTACTTGCCTTGAGCGCGTCGATGTCAAGCATTGCTTTAACAGCTTTTGCTTCTCGGCCTTTCATGCTGGCTATAGCACCATCGAGAATGTTACCAAACTCGAGATCCGCAAGCTGCTGCTCATAATTGGTTTTCTGAGTGTTCAGCTCGTTTGTCAGCGTGCTAATCTTTCCCTTCAGCTCGCCAACATCTACGTCCTTAAGGTCCTTCAGCGCATTTTGTGCGGCTTCGAGCTGCGTCTTATACCCGTCACGCGCCGATACCACTTTACTGTGTTCAGCGACGGTTTTATAATTTTCCGCAAACTCTTTTTCAAAATCCGCTTTTCTTTCCTCGTCAACGGTAATTCCGTATTTTTCGAGGATGGTGTGAATGTTTTCCATAAAAAATCCTCCTAACATGGCTTATATACCGCTCTGTCTGCGGTAAGAATTAAGCCGCATAAACCTGCGGCGGGGTGATATAAAAACAGCGTCTTGCAGTTGACTGCAAAACGCTGTAATTATTAAATTATAGGCATGGTGACACCGCCTCGCTTTCGCTTGTCGGTCAATAAAATATTATGCCTTCCTTCTGTGATATTTCATATATTTCTTTCCAGTACTCATATGACTCTACTGCTTCCGGTGGTGCTTTGTCCGTAAGGTGAGGAAAATCATTTTCATCAAAGTAATACCATTCAGGATTTCTTTGAAAAAATGTCATTTTTTCTACATGTTCCGACATTATTGTATTAATCCTACCTTTCTTAAAAATTTTTCGCAAAACCTTCTTGGTTTCTTACTATTATACCATTCAGAACAAGCTTCTGCAACTACCTCTTGATAGGCCGGGTTGGTAACGGTTGTAGCATAATGTGAAAGTTCTTTTTCAAGTGCCAAGTTCAGTCTCTGTACGCTCATATGCTCGGAATAGCCACATTCAAATAGCACTTCCCCAATATCCTTTTTATAGTTTTTTGCACCTCCCGCCATTGCAATCGCATGTCCAAACTCATGGTAAAACAAACCGTTTGCATCGGTGCCTTCGGGAAAATGACCTCTTTTAACATCGTCGCTGTAGTCAGACATCAACGCATCCCAATTACCAAATTTGTTTTTGTTAAAATGTATCTCACGTTTATCAGGTAAGAAATACCCGTAAACATCTCTATTTTTTATTCGACTCAACACAACTTTCATTCCATTTGTTTCTTCTGGATATATTTCTGCCATTCTCATACTCGCCGCACTTATCTTTTCCAGAACTCGAGTATCGCCGGTAAAATTATCCACTCCTGACACCTCAAAACCTGCAGCGTGCATCTGTGCTTTGTATAGCTCTATTTTTGCAATCTGATCTCCACCTATTGATGAGGCTTTAGTCCCCTGCTTATAACTAAATCCGGAAGTGTGCAGACGATCCGTTTGCATTCGCAGCCCCGCCGCTTTTGAAAATCGGGCATATTCCTGATTAAGCCGAGTATATTTGATGCGTGAAACTTTGAGTTTATCTTCGTCGCCCGCTCCCTCGAGCACAGATATTTTTCGTTTACATTTTCGTATGGCAGTTTCAAGGCGTCTTTGCATTTGCGTAGCTTCATACATCGTATAATGCTTACCTTGATATGTTATACCATCGGCATTTGACTTCTTAAAGGCTTCAAGCTCGGCATCCGTGTATGTAGGTTTTGTAACGCCATAAAATATCGGAAAAGCCGCATGACCGCAATTTAGTGTTCCAATGCGGCGAACAAGGCTATCATTGAGTTCTCGATACTCTTCATCTCGGTATTGCTTTCCTTGTATTGGTTCATGGTCCGGCGCACTCGCCGCGTGAGCAGATATTTCCCATCCGTCCGCGCCATATCGTTCATGGTTTGATTCGCTTATTTTTTCTTGCATAAGACCGAGACCGCCCATGATGTTACGCCGAACGGCCGTTTCTATTGACGCGTGCTTTCCGCTTTCATAGTCTATTGTGACAAGTCCTTTATCATACAAATTCTTGCATGCGCCTCTGACCGCAGTTTTGTAGTCTGTCGCGCCGGAAGAAACGAGTAAGAAGACATAATCGCAGCAGGAATTATATGCGTTATATAGCGGCAATGCGTTCCCGTATGGGTCTATCATTCCGATAGTCTGCGTAAGATTTGAAAAATTGTCTTTTGCAAGCTCAGCCGCAGTGACCACAAGTTGACGCAGGCTTAAATTCTTCTCGAACGGCACTGCCTCTGTGGTCGGAAGCTTCGACAGGTCAAAATCATAGCCCTCCCTTGCCGACTCCCGAAACAAAGTATCTATCTCAGACTCGGTCGCCTTATACATTTTTGCAAGTTCTTTTTTTATCTCACGCCGGCTCATCCCGAGTTGTTGTGTTTTCCAAATCTGATAGCCCGCTGTCGATGTGATTTTTCCCGCTTCGGCAATTCTTCTCGCAATATCGCGCAAAAGAAACTGAATAATTGGATCCATTATTCGACCGGAGATCACACTCAGTTGGTCTATTTTCGCTGGCAGCAGCATTTATTCTTCCCTCGTCATGCTTTCGATTTCCGGCATATATTGCCTGCGTATTTCCTCTATATCATGTTCGGTCTCATGAGGTAATTCAAAATACCACGCGACAGCAATCTCCGGCTTTATAAGCCCCATTTGCACCATACTGCAGTATTCGTTCCATGTCTTATCACGATTGTACAATACGCCATCACCAAAATCGATGATAACATCTTCATCATTTACCTTTGTAGCTCCAGGCATTTTATATATTCTCGCAAGCTCAGAACACAATTGAACCGCATCACGAACCGCCCGCTCCCAGACTTCCTGCAGATCTGTTATAGTTAGGTTATAGTCGCCGTCCGAAGAGGTTATTTCTGTCGCCGTTCTCTCGGCCATTTCAACATCAGACAGTATTCCGCGTTTGAAGCCGATAAGGCTCTCTATGTTTCGCAAATACTCTGTTTTTCTTGCAAGATAACTGCTCTCTCGGAGCTGCGGCGAGAATGTAGTTATTTTCTGCTCGTCGGGATCTTCGGCAAGACTTGTAAAAACATCATCTTCCAACCGTCTCACCCCGTTCGACCGACGGCGCATAAGGTCCTCCGGAACCATTATTCTAAGTCGACCAAGCTCAAACTCTTGGTCGAGAAGCTTTTCATTTCTGTTTATTCTCTGTATCAGCTTCGCGGCGGGTGCATATATAGCGACACTATCTGCAGATCCGTCAACGGTATTAAGCAACGGGGTTTTCAAATGAATCAGACCGAGTCCGCTCAGCGGCAATGCTATCACGGGCTGTAAATTTTCATACTTCTCAAGCGCATTTACCGGAATTTCTGTTCCAAGCATCTCCGGCGTCTCAGACTCATAAAGTTTTGATTCTATTATCAACATCTTTCCGGCGGTTCGCCGCTCAAGCAGAGTATAATATTTTCCTTTGGCAATTGTTATTTCAGCGGTTCCCACGCTTGTAAGTTCCTCGTTTTCATTTCGTGCGAGCGGCACAAAGCAATCCCGTCTAATTGGGACAAAAGTAAAGCCATCAGCAGTAGGTACCGGTTTTATGAGGCACTCCCCGGAAATAAGCATTTGTTGAAACGCCTTTTTATGAATAACATCCGTTCCTCGCAGAATGCAATTAGCAAACTCGTTTTTGCTTGATGCCTGATATTCCGAAAATGCGGTCTTTGTCAGTTTTTTAACGATCAGCACTGGCAGGCGCTGGCAATCATCCAGCTGCTTTTTGTCGTTTTCAAAATACATTTCAAGCCAAAGCTCTATAGCGTTTCTCATTTCATCGCTCGTGATGTCCTTCACACCGAAAGCATCCTCAAAGCTGTATATTTTATTTCGATTCATTAATGCCGATATAATACTCATCTGTCAACCCCCGCAGCATTTATGACTATCTTCTTGCCCGCTCGCACACCCCTCTCAAGGCCGTCAATATATGCCCGGAGTTCCCTGTTTTCCTGTTCAAGTGCGACAATTTTTTTTTGCATTCGCCCGCTCTCCTCAATCATATTTTCGCGTGCATATGCAGGCAGATATTTCTTACAAATCCACTTCTTAATCCTGGTCATATTGATCCTCTCTGTATCCCATCCACCGCAGTTCCCGGCGGAGTATCGTATAGCAAAAATAACGCATATCATCCATTGCATGGTCATGTTCTTTTACAACCTTGTCAACGGTTGACTTTTCGTCCCATCGGTATAGGCCGAATTCCCTAAGAATATCTTCGCAACTTGAATTTATTTTTACAGCTCCGCTTTTTATCATTTCCGAGGTCACGCGGATTCCGTCGATAACATCATTTCGTGCTTTTCTGACCGAAAACTTACCGTGCTTGCGTATACACGCTATAAAGCTCGCTGCCGACGGGTCAACGACTATTTTCTCAATCTCATACCCGTTTGCCAGCTGCTCAATTTCAATATAATATTCCTCATCTGTCTTTTGCTTGCTCTTCTTTCTGCCGTCATAATAAAATTCCTTTATACGCGTCGCAGTTTTGCCGTGCAGGCACCAAAGGCCCGCAGAAAAGGGATTTTGTGTGCCATAGTCAATGGAAATAAAATACCGTCCTTTTTTAGGGACGGTATCATCAATTAAAGTCTTTACATCTACATCATACACTATGCCGTCGGCGGCAACCCATTGCCCCAAAATAAAGCGATTGTAGAAAACGCCTGTGTACATGCTCTTGTAGCGGTCAATAATTTCGGGCAATAGCGACGGGTTGTCCGTCAACTCAAAATGCAAATGATAGATTCGATGCTTTTCTGCCTTGCAAACCCATTCTTCATAAAACCAGTGCATTGGACTGTCAGGATTGCAGTTAAACCAAAATTTTGACCCAGCGACGGAACATCTTGCCAGTGCCTGCTCCACAAATGATCGCGGCATCAAGGCAACCTCATCGAGCAAAACTCCGCTGAGTGTCATGCCCTGAATCAGTGCCGCCGAGCTTTCATCCTTTCCGCCGAACACATAATAATAATTAACTCGCCTTTCTCCGTTTGTTTCTCGCGTAATCGTCAAGAGTTTGACCGATCTCGTGTATTTTAGATCATAATATGCTTTAACATCCGTCATGCCGAGCAACGGCATTATTATATTTCTCTCTGCCGACTGGACAGTTTTTCCGCAAATGGCAAAAGTATTTTCGCTGAAAAATCTCATTGACCAGTATACGAATGACGCAATCATACAAATTGTTTTTCCGGAGCGAATAGCCCCATCACATATAATACCGTCATATTTATCATTATCGCGATGACACCAGCGAAATATTTCTTTTTGCTTTGGCGACAATGTTGTTATTTTCATTTGTTGTCACTCTCCAGTGCTTCGTAAAGCTTTGACAAATCCCCTTGCTTTGCTGGCGTCGCCGCCTGTTTATTAGTTGCAAAACCCGCTCTGTCAAGAATATCTTTTGCCGCGGCAATCACGTCTCGATCATCAGCATACTTTTTCGTCAAAATACCGCCAAGTGCTTCTGCCGCATCGACGGCATGAAACAAAAACGCTTTTCGTAAATCTTCAGCAATCTTCTCTTCGCAAGAGTTTATATATGACTGGACATCTTCGCGTGCTAACAATTTGCTGGCCGTAACCGCTGCCGAACGCTCTTTGTAGCCTGCCGCAATGGCGGCATCTTTGCCCGCTCCACGTTTGCAATGCCTCTTTATGTATTCGTCTGCAAAAAGCCGCATGCGATCATTCACGCCACCACCTCCCGAAAAAGCTAACTTTGCACTTTGCCTTTATTCTGTCGCGCGCGTGAGTTGATTAGCTTTTTTTAGCTTTTTAGACTATCCTTTTCAGACTATTTTTCAATGTGGAGAAAAACGAGTTATAAAAATCGAACAGTTCCGCTGATTTCTCCAAGCGGAACTGCTCAACTTTTGGATTTTCGTTAAGATTTGAGGACGATTCGATAACAAACTTTCCGGCATCGGTATCGAAAAGCATCACCTTGGAATGGTTGTTGTGCATGCTCACGGTCCAACCGTTTGTTTGGAATATGTAGGTTATCTGTTCGAGATATCCATAACCGCGATTATGCTCGCAATTGTCTTTCATCGCACCGCCGACGAGCAAATCAACTTTGCCTAATCTGCCGTCGTTGTGCAGACCGTCAAGCATTTGCGCCTGCCGAACACCGATGCGCAGCGTTGACGCAAACAGACTCTTTATGCGCGTCTGACCGGCAATCCAAACGATAAAGGCAATCGAGCTGAACCCGCCGGATGTAATATACACAAAGCTTTCGCCTTCCGGAAGCTTTGGAGTCAGGTCTTCTATTATCGCGTTTTCACGCATAATGTTAAAACTCTGCCGCTTTTTGGGCTGAGTAAATACTTTGTGCTCCATTTTTTCACCATGAAAAAAGCAGCCTTTTAGGCTGCTCGTGTTATTTTTCTCTGTCGCCGAACTCATATCCTACTCTGCTCTTGGCAACAAGCAGCCACGTCGGATATGCGGCTTGAATCTCGCGCACATGCATGCGGTATGTCGGCGCGAAAAGAACATCTGCCATGTCTTTTGACGCTTCCGTTCTAAACGCTTCTGAAAATTTCGTGCTGAGACCTACCGTTCGAATTTTTTTGATAATCGAAGTATCCCGATCAATGAGCATGATCGTGAGGTTATAACCCTCGCCCTCTTCCGGCTTTGGAAGATTTGTCAATTTGCTAAGTTGAATAGCATACGGCATTTCCGCCCAGGCAAGCGTTCCGAGCTTGCAGAACAGAAAAAGTATATCGTCTATTCTTGCCAAGCGAATTTCACCGGGAGCACCGGGCTCGAAAGCCCGCATTTCTTCTTCGGTCGGTGAGCTGTAGTAATAAAAAATATTAAGTCCCGCTTCATCGACCTCAAACACAGTACAATCTTCGTTATATCCGTCAAGGATGTGTGTTTCCTCTCCGACCTTAAAAACATTCATTTCGTGATTCTCCCTCGTCTTTTTTTCGAGTATATCACAAAATCAAAGTTCTTTCAAGTTTTCACTGTCCAACAAAACGGACTGTAAAAGCGCACCTCTCGGCTCACAGAGAGGTGCGTCAAATGAAGGTGTTGGCGGCGCGCGGAGTCAAACCGCGCCTCCGGGGGATGGGAGCCCCGGAGATAACCGTATGCTGCCATATGTGCCGCCCGAGCTGCGTCTTTTCATCAGCCATCGTTTTACCGTCCGCAAACTTGTGCGCCCGATTCGTCCCGGAACGCCCGATGCTTAACTTCTCGCGCTTCCTCGCCCTCTTGGCGGCAGAAACTAAATGCATGAGAGTTTTGAACCTATGATGCTTTGAGTCGAACAAAACACCTTGGGGAATCGGACCTCGCCTACTCTCTGGACAGCCGCTGCCCATGTGCTTTTGTATAAAAGCCCTGCTATTAAACCCGCCGCAGGGCAAGGCGGGAAGAAAGGAGAAAAGAATTATGTGGAACTCTGTTTCAGCCGTTCGGCGATCCGGTTTTGAGCAACGCGATAATATCGCTCATCTTTCTCAAACCCGGTGTAATGCCGTCCGGTGTTGATGCAGGCGATAGCGGTTGTCCCGCTCCCCAGGCAATTGTCAAGCACAGTGTCGCCTGCGTTAGTGTATGTGCGGATGAGGTATTCAAACAGCGCGACCGGCTTTTGCGTCGGGTGCAAGCCCCGCTCGCAGTTGATTTGTAGCAGATTCCGAGGATATCCGGTCACATATCGCAGCGAATCTTTGCCGAGGGTGCTGTCTTTGTAAATGCCATCCGTTTCGCGCTTGCCTTTTACGGCTATAGGCCTCTCAAGGTGCTTGATGCCTTGCGGATTGTATGTCGGCGCTTTTTTGTAAAAAACACAAACATCCTCGATGCAGCGCATCGGCTGATATTTTGCAAAGGTAAATCCGGTCGGCATATTTTTCTGCCAATACCAGCAGTAGCGGAAAAATCGGCGGCAGCTGTTAATGACGTCGGTCGTAAACGGCTGTGCGGCCGTAAGCACCACAGCGCCGTTGTCTTTCAGAATCCGCCAATACTGCGACCACAAAAGGCCAAAGTCCAGCGCGTTATCCCACGCGCAGTCCGTCATGCCGTATGGCAGATCGCAAAGAATCATGTCAATGCTGTTGTCAGGATAGATTTTCATCCCGGCGAGACCGTCGCCGAGAAATATCTTGTCTAAGTACTCCAAGTTACACTTCCTCCAGTGATTCAAAAAATCCGGAATTCCGCGCTTTTCGCTTATCAGAGTACTCTACACTACCCATTATAGGCGCAAGTTGGTCCCCTTTGTGCACTCTTTTATTTTTGCTCGCGGTCGAGGATGCAAAAGAATTTGTGGCGGAGATTATAAAACTGCCTGCGCCCGCTCGGCACCGGCATATATTCATACGGCGTCCCCTGCGTGACGTTCTTGAGCAACGGTGTTATCAGTCCGACATCAGAGCCGCAGGCAAGCTTCACGCACCGCTCAATTAGCGCGACATCTTTCTTTTCCCGCTCCCGGCTTTCTGCCCTTTTTGCCGTCGGATCAGAGCAGCCCGAAGCGGACGGCATCCCGGATGGAGCCGCCGCCGATAAAGCATATGTATCTTTTGCCCGCTCCTTTTTTCGTGGATACTGCAGGCAGAAATATTTCAGCTCCCGATACCGCTCGCGGGGAATGTCATATTTTTTCGGCAAATCCTTATCTCTCGGCATTATCCGTTACCTCCTAATAGCTCGGGGTTATCATAGATATTGCCAATAACCTCAAACTCTTCCGAATCATAGTAAAATGCTGTAAATTTCATGCCCGCTCGCCCGATAAAACTTGCGAGACCGTTTTCATAGTCAATTTGATAAATGCACATTTTGCCGAACCAAAATCTCTTTACTATATCGCCCTCAAAAATCTTTGTGCCGTTTTTATCTTTAAGACCTGTGTACTGCCCTATCGTTTCAGGTATTACCGTCCTTTTGCTATTATCGGTACAAATCTGCCAGTCGCTGTCATAACAGCGAATAGGCACACCGAAATACCACATACCATCATTATATTTTTTATCGCCTTTGCCACGGAAAAGTATCTCACGCATTGTTTTTACCTCCGTCCATTTTTGCGCCGCAGTGCGGGCAATAAAAAAACTCACGGTCTATTGGTGTTTCTCTTCCAGTCGCGATGTCTATACTGTGATGACATTCAGAACAATAATAATTACCATCGTCAGGGTTGTTGTACATCTTAATCCATTCGCCATGTTTAATCTCTTGTACATCAGCGGCAGGAGCTTCTTTTAAAATTTTAACAGCGGCATTCCAGCCGTCCGCATAACCCTTGTTCTCAAAAATATCTCGGTTACACAAGCCTATCCCGAGTGCAGCACGATCAATATAATCACTCATTTTGTTTTCCTCCTCTTCGTCGCGAAACTTGACACATTTACAAGGCTTTAAAAAGCTGACATCCGTCAGCAGTTTTTCCTTTTTCTCGGTCGATTCGGCGGCTCGTCTTCGGGCTCCTTTATGTATTTAAAGCACATATATCCGAATCTGTTTTGTATGCACTCGACAAGGCGATAGCCTTTCGGGGCGATTGGCGGGCTGTCCGGGCTGTAGCTCCGGAGCGCGACCTTTGCGTCCTCGCTGGTCGGCTGCTGCATGTTGCGGGTTGATAAATATCTATGTTTAGTGCCCTGTTCGGGCGTCCAATGGTCAAATAAGTAATTGGCAAGACCGGTGTAATCACAACCGTGGTCCATACCGTTATAATAGTTGTGCTTGCGCAGGTGCTCTATCTGCACGATATCGCCATAGATCCACTGCGCTTTAATGATCTCTTCCGGCACGCCGTCGGAGACCATATGAAAATGTATTCTTTTCGTGTTTCTGCCGCGTCCCATGTAAAGGTTGATTTTTGCTTTGGGACACGCGTATTGCAGTCTGCGTTTATATAAGGTACGCAACCGGCGCGCTTCGCCCCAGTCGTGTACTTCGTGGTCATTATCAAAGGTAAGAGTGGAATAAAGGGAAGTCGGCGAGAAATTCTCGTTGAAAACTCGCGCGTGCTTCCGTCTTGCTATCATCAGATTGTGGCGCTCGCGCTCCTCGTCCGTGCGGAGCACCGGCTTGTATTGCGCTTTTGCTACGTTAGCGGTGCGGTCAGAAACCGTGTAGACTTCCTGCTCGCAAACCGCGCCGGAAAATATTCGTTTCTTAACTCGCACCGCTTTTCACATCCTCATTTCAGATTTTCGTATTTTATAGAACTCATTGTCGAAAGCTCATCGAGATATCCGACCGTCTTTTCCGTCAGCACCCGCGTCGTGCTTATCGGGATAATTGCCATCACGAAGAAGCCGGCTTTCGCCGCGAAGAACGCGCCTGACTCGGTCTGACGGTAGTACAGCTCAAACTCGTCCACATCAAGCGGCTCAAGATATTTTGATTCAACAAACTCTATCCCGGCCGAAGTCTTATATGGTATATAGTCATAAGAGCCTATCCGTAAGGATATCGGCAGCGGATCACAGCGCTCCTCTCCGTCAAACTCGTCCTTGACCATCTTCAAAAACGCTTCCGGCGGCTCGGCGGTGTACCGCTGCACGATTTTGTCCGCCTGCGTCGGCGTGATGTCAAAAGACGTCATGAGCGAGTCGATTGAAAACACCGGGCAGTCATTAAGATAGTAAGCGGCGAGACCGTCGCCGAGCATCTGGGTTGTCATGTCGTACAGCGAGATGCATTTATTTGCCTTGCACAGGCTTATGATTTTTTTGATTTTCATAAAAGCTCCTTTCTGCTTTGCAAAATTTGATATCTGCTTAAATCGATGTCATCCGCCCGCGTGTTCCAATCCTTTTTTGCCTCCTCGCGCTCGTCAACGCCCGTCAAAAGTCCACCGGCAGAATTGATTTGAAGCTCGAGCTTATAATTTTTCGGGGTGGAAGCTCCGCATTTTTGACACTTGATGCAGAACTCCCAGCCTCTAATCGCGCCTCTCGCGACGGTCGCTATTGTCACATAGCTTGCCGGTGCTCCGCAAAACGGGCACCTTCGCAATGGCTCTCTGGGCGACTCTAAATCAAACATCGTAAGCACCTCCGTTGCAGGCGTATTCTTTCAGCGCGGCGGTGGCTTGCGCCATAACGCTCTCGATGCACGCGCTCGACATGACTTCGCCGCCGTTATGCGCCGGGCAGACCTGGCATGCGCCCTCTTTGCCGGATCCGCAAATCTCCGCCGCTTCGATAAGCTGTTCAAGCGTCAGGGTTTTCATACTGGTCAACCTCCTTTGCCAGTCCGCATTTCAGCGGGCTGTTGTAACAAGGGTTCTTACAAGTGCCAATTTTCTGACACTGGAAACAGCAGTAATTCCCGCGACGGTGATCGCAGTTAAAATGTGTGCACATCAGGATTCCGGCTTTCTTTTTATTCATCGTCCGCCGCCTCCATTTCCTCGTTCCAGCAATCTTTACACGGTGCCGGACCCGCTCCGGCTACAGCGGAGTACTGGCAGCTTCCACCGTAGCAGTTGACGCGGCATATCCTCGGCACACCTTCTTTATCCGGCTTTGCTTTCGGAAACTTCTCAAAAAAGTCTCGCGCATAAGTTTTAAGCGGGTGCTCCATCGTCCACTTGCCGACTTCTTTGACAAACCTATGAAGTTCTTCTTTTGAAATGTCATAATTAATGTAGCAAAAGGAAGAGCACTTGCAGTCCACGCAACTCACTATCGTGCACATCCTTTGTACATCGGATAAAAATTCCATTATACACTTAACCGTCTCAATCTGCGCGCCGGGGTAATTGTAGCCGAGAAGAAAGTCGGTTGATACATTAAAAAACCTTGCAATGGTTGTTATCTGCGCTAAATTCGGGGCTCTCTTTCCAGCCACAATATACGAAATCGTATTATCCGTTACGCCGAGTTCTTTCGCGAGATCTTTCTGCTTCTTGTTTTGCTCTGCCAACAATGTGCCTATAGTCTGGCCTATTCTCTCTTTTATTTTTATATCCATACTCAACCCTCCTGCAGCAGCGCTCCGAGCTTCTGCATCGCTGCGCGAAGCTTGGCGGCTGTGGTCTCGTCGTCCATCGACGCGATAATGTCGCGCATGACATTGATATATTTCTGTATGCTGTCAAAGTAGACGCTGAATTTTGCGACCTCCGGCGAGGCGGTGAGCTTCGCGTCCTTTTCGACCTTTTCGAGCCGTCCAGTCAGCTCGCTCTTTTCTTTTTCGGCGGCGTCGAGCACCGCCTTGTATTTCTTCTCAAGCTCTTCGGAAACTGACTTCTTTGCTTCATCGCGTGCCCGCTCCACGGCCTCGGCGATCGCTTTCTCCTTGTCCTTTTTCGCCTTTGCGCGCTCTTTTTCGATCGCGTCGACGGTGTACTGTTTTATTTCTTCGGCGGTCGGCTCGCGCATGACCGTCGCGGCGGGCTTTTCGGACGCCGCTTTCAGCTCCTCGCGCAGGCGGCGGACGGTGTCGGAAAGGTCTTCGTGCTCCTGACTGCTTTTCGCGAGCTCGTCGCGCTCGGCAGTGATAAGCGTCAACTGCTCCTGCGCCTCGTGCAGCTTGCTGATGGTCTCTTTCAGTTCGCGGGTGGACATCTCCGCGACATCGTTGTTCTCCTCGACCTCCCTGCGTTCGTACCACGGCAAGGCGGCGAGCATTCCGAGCTTCGAGATGCCGAGACTTGCATTCGACTGCAAATATTTCTCGCCAAGCGACTCGAGAGCTTGTATATATGTATAGGCTTGTCGCTGCTTGATCCCGACATCCTGCTCGACATACTCCTCAAACGTCTCGTGCCCGAGTAAAAGATATTTGCGCTCGTCGCGCATCCTTTTAAGATTCTGGCAAAAGTCCACCATAGCGGACGCGGCAAGGTTGCCTTTTGCGATTATCTCATAGTGGAGATTTAGCGCCTCATTCTGTTCCTCGCTCAGGTTCCCGCTGAGTTCCATGCTTCTGATTACTTCGTTCATATGTTTCTCCTCTCTCACGCTGCCGCGTGACTCTTTTTCTTTTTATTTCTGATGTACCCGCTCCACGCGTCTACAAAGGCCTCGACCTCCGGGGTCTTGCCGCAGTTGTGCAAGCCACGGCACTGGACGATGCTCTCGGTCTTCGGGTTATATTCCAGAGTATAAAAAGGCTTGTCCGGCTCGCTTTTCTTTCTGATAAAAAAGATAACCGTCTGCCCGCTCAGGTGCTTTTGGGCATATGTCGCGACGCAGTGGTGCAGCGCGCTTCCCTCGTCGATTAGCTCGGCGTGACTTCGCGCCGGGCGAATCAACAGGCCGCCGCTTTCAAAATCAAAGTCCCGTTCGAGCTTTTTGAGCCGCTTCCCAAACTCTTCCTGCGTTCTGCGCGTCTCTTCAAGCTCCTTTTGGCGTCTTGCTTCCGCAAGGGCTTCGTTTGTGCGCCGGTGCGCCTGCGCGAGATCCGGCGGCAGGAGGATATCCTCGCGCTTGAGGTCAAGATTAAGCTTTTCGCAGTCGTTCCAATAGTCGCAGAGCGTGTAGATCATCTCCTTCTGCTTATCGAGATACTTAACCGCTTTTTTGAAAGGCAAATGCTTCTCGACGTTTTCGATACTTGTTAAACTATATGCGGCATATTTCCTCGCCTGCGCCGGAGTGATGCCGTACTTTTTGGCAAGCTGCGCATAAAGCACGGCATCGCGTGTTTTTTCGGGTAGTTCTCGCAACTCCTTTTTCGTCAGCCCGAGAGCCGCCGAAACGGTCTTTGCGCGTCGGTTGACAACTCCATTCGTCCACGAGTCATTGACCGCAAGCCTGATAAAGCCTTCTTTCACCAGTTTTTCTGTCAGCACCGGATATTTGACATATGTATCAAGCCAGCCGCAAGGATTTCCGCCGAAGTTTTCCATATATGCCGACATCTGCGCGTACTGCAAATTGGTGTTTTTAAAAGTCTCGTCATTAAAGCCATAATAATGGTTTTCGACATAATTTTTTTCGTCCGTATACCACGGCTGTCTTGAGCTTGGCTCCGGTATGGTCGCCATGCGCTCCCAGTCCAGCTCCCAGCCGTGGAACCCATACGACCACCTTTTCGTCCACACGGCGTCAACGCCGGTGTTGTAATAGACCCGATATTCCTCAAAAAAATTGGTCTTGACTGTTGTATAGTCCAGGCGGTAATCGCGCTCCACGAATCCCGCCCGGACGAGGATTCCGCCGTCCCGCAGTTTCGTGGCAAAAAGGATGTATTTTTGGTCATACATATATTTTCTGCCTCTGCCGCTGTCGTGGAACTCGACCGTACTTTTGCACGCCGGGCAAAAGCCTATGTCCTTGTGTTTGCAGTTGACATTTTGCACATCGGCGGCGCTGTATGTCCGGCCGAGCTCAAGCACCACATCCTTGTGGCAGTGCGTACAGTGTCCGTATCTGACGCCGTTTTCGCGGTGCGTGAAGAGATAGCGGCTCCCCAGCAGGACGCTGTCATCAATCCACTTCTCTACCTTTTTCGGCAGACCGTCGATCGACTTGGCAAAAGCCATTTTCCTCGCGTGCTGATACTGCTTGTCGGTGATTTTCTTTGCTTTCTGTCCCATGTCGCCACCTCACAGCAGATCCGCAAGGTCAAGGCTGATAATGTTGTCGGTCTTCGGCTCTTCGGTGATTCCGTAATATTCGCGGATCCAAGAGTAGACCGTTTCGTCTTCGACCATCGCGCAGCCGTTCTCGGCATGCTTTCTTGCTTTTCCTGCCACGGCTTTCACACAGTCCGCAAGGCTCTTTTTCCCATCCGCGACCTTGCCCGCGCTGATATCGTCGGTGATAAGGTCGTCAATTATGTATTGCGCAATCCGCTTTTGATTCGAGCCGCCCTTTTCGCTCTCGGCGTCGATTTTGGCTATTGCCTTTTTCATCAGTTCTGTCATTTTTCCGTCTCCTTTAAATCGTGTTGATGTCGAGTTAGACCTCGAAAAATTGCATCATAATTTCAAATATTCCGATATTTCTTCCTTTGCCCGCTCCCACCCGGAGCACCACACGGCGCGGAAACCCTGCCTTTCAAGCGCTTCGAGCCACCATTGCTGGTCGACCGTCGGCTTGTTTCGGCCGGCTTTCATTTCGATGTACAAACCGTGGTATTTTCCCCGGGCGACCGGCAGGCAGAGGTCGGGCACGCCCTTTTTCATCCCCTGCCGCCGGAGCGCGGCACCGTAAGCCACGCTGCGCTTGCCTTCGTTCGGGATGTGGTATAAAAGCTTCAGTTCCGTGTGTGCGGCGGACTGGTATTCCGCCCACACAAAAAGTGCCTCCTGCTCTTCCGCCTCGCGGTTCTCGCGGCGGGTCGCGCTTGCCTGGTCTTTTTCGGTGCTTTCTCCGTCCGTCGAGTAGACGGTCAGGCTGTCCAGTTCGCACCCGCAGACGCGGCAGAGTCTTGTTTTGTTGCCGTCGGCAAAATTATATTCACGCCCGCATTTCGGGCATCTGTAAGATCGTATTTTCATATCGCGCCCCCGTTGACATCTTCGGGCAGCGGTGTTATACTGATAGCGGTGTTTGGTGTTGTTTCAACATCGTTTGGGCGTCCTGTTACCGCAGGGCGTCCTTTTTCATATCTGTCAAGCCTCGGCAACACATTTTTCGCGTATTCGTCAAGATAAGCCACAACAGCCTCACGTCCGTCAGCTTTCCAGATGTGCTTACGGTCTTTTCCTTTTTCTTCGATAATTATCAAAAATTCACTCGGACGGCCGTTTTCGTCCATGCCACGGCGGCTTCTGTCAAAATATATCGACACCGGCACGGATATCGGCAAGCGCAGCGCAGAGCCCTCCTCGCGCTCGATTTCCTCGACCTGCTCTGCCATTTGAGGTATGTATTTTTTAATCATCTGGTTGTCAAAGTCAAAACGCTCGTTGTCGGACAGCGCATGACGCTCGCCGAGCTGATTTTTGTAGTGCGTATACTCGATAGCCATGTTTTGATTTTTAAGGTTTGTTACATAGCCGTAAGTCTTGCCGTCGTTATAATCCCGACGGCTGACGAATCGGCCGCTGTAGTCGGCAAGCACCGCATCAAGCACATCGGCGTGCATTAAGATATGATTCTCTTTCATTACATTCTCGCTCCTTTCTTTTTGAGATAATATGCGCAGCAATCATCCGTCGCGGGGATCTCGCGGAATCGGTCGGTGATGTAGGTATAGGCACAGCACTTTCCGTCCCAGCCGTCGCTCGCACAGTCAATTTGCCGCAGCCAATAGCAGCTTTTACAGACCTTTTTCCTGCGCCATTTTTGCCCGCTCCCCGGCGCGTCAGCTGTCTTTTCGAGTGTCTGCATCGCACCCGCTCCTCTTTGCTCTGATTTTGGCTATTACCTTGTCCTCAAAGGCGATAAGCTTGTCCTCGTGCCAAAATCCGTATATGATAAGTACGATGACAGCGATTTCAAAAACCGTCTGAATTGCAAATTTTAATGCCATGGTTATACCCCCTCCGGTCGTTCGGGCAGCGGCATCCAATAGGTCACCTGTGGATCATCCCAATCCGGATAAGCCTCAAAAAGCCAGCCCTCGCCGGCGTAAAATGTTGCAAGTTCATGGGCACTATCCAACTCTAAATGCTCTCGCGGTCTGCCGTTTGCAAGAACCAATACCTCCTGCTCGTCTTCGGGCAGCCTGTCGTTGACGCTTATCCACTGCGATGCAGTCAGCTTTTCAAGCTGTTCCCTCGCGGCGCGGACAATCGCGCAGCCGTGGATGTCGCAATTATGCTCATATCCGCAGCCGAGGCAGACGAGAGAGCCGGTATGTACCGCCAATTTGCGGAGTACATCTATAAGGTTTTTTTCGGTTTTGACCTTTCGAATCCTTGTTTTTTGCCTTCTTGTTTTGATTGTGTCACATATGTCCGCGACGAGCCAGTCGTCCAGGTCATCTGCTTCAAAAAAAGACCAATCGTCAAACGCGCCTTCAACTATCTGATTATTTTTTTTATAATACTCTGTGGCTTCTCCTATCATCGACTCATCAAAGGTATAGACAAAATACGGCTTGCCGTCATCTACATAGAAGTCGATGAAGTACACATCTATGCCCTGCTTTTTTAATTCCTCAATTACTCTTTCTTTTACCACATTAATATCATTCATAACTCTTCGTCCTTTCTTAAAGCTGCTGTGTGAGTACAATAATCAAGGCGACGGATGCTAAAAAGCTCGGTGCGCACCAAAATCCATCGCTATCATCGGTTATCAGCGAGTATATAGCCAAGATAAGATTAAGTAGTGCATTTAATGATAAAAACACAATCAACACTATCAAAAGCGCTCTCATTGCTCCGCCTCCTCGAAAAATCTGTGTCCGCCGATGGTGCAGACATAGGCCTGCGACTCGTGCCAGCTGCTTTTGCACAATGCAGGCGCATAAAAGTAAAGAATTTCCGCGTCTGTCGCCGTCTCGCCGTTGTCGAACACTGCCGCGACCGCTTTTTTAACCTCTGCGCTCGGCTCCGGGCGGCTGTCCGTGTAGCCGTAAAGCTCGGCTATTTCGTCCGGGCTTTTGCCCTCCTGCTCGCAGGCGTTAAGTATGCACTGAGCCACGGCCATCTGACCTATGTACGGCTCGGCTCCCGCCTCTGCCATGACTACCCGCTCAACCTCATCACGCTCGGCGGCGGTCAGGGCGTATCTGACGCTTGCAGTTGACTGCAAAACCGTTTCCGTCTTCGCCTCCACCGCCGTCTCCGGCTCGGTCGGCTCGACATAATAGACCTCCGGCATCGCGCTTGTTATCTCCGGCAGAGCCGCGAGTATCATAATCGCGACGAGCGCGACGACCGCGCCGATGATAAGCAAGTCTTTAGTCATCGCTGTCAGCCTCCTTGCGTGCGGGCTTTGCGACCATTATTCTTGTGGCGTTTTTGTTCACAAACTCCGCAAGTTCATCCGCCCCCGCTTCCAACGTTTCGGCGGAAAGCCCTAATTTTTCTCCGGCGTCCTTTACAAATGTCGCCGTAATTTTGCAAGCGGCCAAAATCACAACGCTGTCGGCGATACTGACTCCGCCGAATGCCATCATGATCTCCTGCACAAGCATTGCGCACAGCTTGCTGGACAGTCTTGCCATTTCTTCGTCATCGTGACGGTCGCATGCGCGTTCAAAGTCCGCGCGGGTCTTTTTTAAGCTTTCAATCATTTTCTTTTCTTCCTTTCTTTTTCTTTATGCCGTCTTTCTTTTCTTGAGCCACAGCTCGTATTCTTCTCTGACGCCCGGAATTTCAAAATACCGTTCTACTGCGCGAAGCGTTGACCGGGCTAAATGCGTCATCTCGCTGTCAGGCACCGCCGACAGGTCGAGTTCTGCCGTTTGAGACATCGCAGGAACTCCTTTCTCGTTGTTTTATTTTCTTTGGCGTGATATAATTTTTTTAATTTCTATCAAAGCAGGTGCAAATCGTGAAACCAATAAAAGACAGCCATTTCAAGCATCAAGATGTGCCCAAAAACATTCGCCAGTATGAGCGCCGTATGCGAAAGATACTCATGTGGATATTAGAAGGGAAAGAGCTTCAAGAGATCTCCCCGTGGGATTGCGAAATACTTGACGCCTGTTTATCCAAAGGGTACATAGCCAGCAATCTCCGTACCGTTAGGACTGCCGATGGGAGCATCTATTTTGATTTATCCGGAGATGCCAAACTGACACATGCGGGTTACGAGTATCTCGCAAGAATCGATGCAGAGTCCCGAAGCCGTAAGGCAATTGTTATTTCTGTGCTTGCACTTATCATTTCCGTCGTTCCTTTGGTAATTAATTATGCGGTTGCTCCGATACTGGAGTGGCTTTCCAAACGCTGATACCCTTCGACGCGCCTACATCTTCCGTAGCATTCGGAATGTCAAGCAAGACATCGTTAGATACAAGTTCCAGTGTCAAGGTAGGCCAATTGCCGCCCTTGTGATGAAATGTAACACTGCGGACTGATTGCCCTATCTCAACACCGCCCAACTTTACACTGCTCGTCAGACCCGTGTTCGGATTGACTCTTATTTCGATTTTATTCATCTCTTTACCTCGCTTTTTGTTGTTTTATTTCTTTTTGTGTGATATAATTTTGTTGTAGGCTTTAGGGAGGTGATATCATGACCAATTCTGAGATTGCTCTCGAGCTTGTAAAAATGTTTCAAAATGACATAAGATCTGAAATTCGTCACTCCGACGGGGATTCTTTTGACAAGCGCAAAGAGTTATACGTCAAAACGTATCTTTACTTTCTTGAGAATCTTAACAATAGCACCGAAGTTAAATAATCAGGCGTGGTAAACCAAAGTTTCAAAAACTCTTACCATAGCGAGCGTTATGTCCGCCAAATCTTCAAGCCTACACTCTTTTGACTTCTGGGCGAGTAGTTGCAGCTGCTCGTTCAGAAGTTTCTCTGCGGTCTCAAACTTTTTCATTTCTTCATCTCCTTTCTTGTTGACTTTATGAGAATCTGTTGTATATTTTTACCCGAAGGGAGGTGCTTGTTTGGAACAAAAGGTTCATGTCCCCACGCTCGCTACAGGCAAGGTCGTTCCACGCGGAACTGGTGATTTTGAGCAAGCGAAAGAATTAAAAGAGACGTATCTTCGCAAGGCTCAACGTCGCCACGATTGGCTTATCGCCTCTTTCGGGATTTTAGGCGGCGGCGTTATGGGCTTTCTCACTTCTTTGATTTTTTGGCTTATTTCAGGAAAGTGTTAATTACCCACTGCGCCAGCAGTGCCCCGAGTACTCCCCCGAGACTTCCGAGTAAGATTGATACGACTGCTATTCTCGTTTGGTGCTTGCCGTCGCTCTTTCTTGCTCGGATTTCGTTTTCCGCGCGTTCAAGCTCAAGGTCTGTCATCTTTTCGCCTCCTTTTTTGTCGCTTACAACTTGCGTTTTCACAAGTCAATGAGTAAAAAAATAAAATGAGGCTCTTTCGACCGGCTCGCCCATAATCTCGAGTATTTTGAACATTTCGCTTTGCGTGAACTCTCTGGCACCGCAGAGCTTGCGGTTAATCGTCGCCTCGCTTTTTCCGATGCTTTTTGCAAGGCTTTTCTGGGTTATACCTCTTTGCCTCATTGCACCGAGCAAATTCGAGTAATCATACATTATCGCTTTCACCTCCTTTTGGTTCGATTATATCACTTGCGTTTTCACAAGTCAATACTTTTCACAAGTTTTTCAAAAGTTTTTTTCATTTTTGCTTGCGTTTTCGTTGGTTTTGTGATATTGTATAGGCGAGGTGATTAATATGCCGAGCTTTGCAGAAAGATTAAACGAAGCTTTAGAATGTAGAAATATGACCGCAGCGGAACTTGCGAGAGCATTGAATGTCGCTGACGCTACAATAAGCAATTATAAAAAAGGAATCTACGCACCAAAACAAAGAAGAACTGAAGAAATATCAAAAATTTTAAATGTATCTATACCGTGGTTAATGGGTGCAGATGTTCCCATGAAGCCGCTAAACCTCGTTTCTCCGAATGTGACCGAAGATGTTGTTACGTTCCCGGTAATAGGCAATATTGCTGCCGGATATGAAGAAATTGCAGTCGAGGATTGGAGTGGGGAGACTGTAGAAATTCCAGTGTCTTATCTCAAAGGAAGAAAACAGGCTGAATTTTTTGTATTAAAAGTGCATGGGAACTCTATGTATCCGCTTTATCACGAAAATGACAAAATACTCATTTTAAAGCAAAATTGTATCGAGCATAACGGTGACATCGGCGCAGTTATCTATGATGGCGAGTGCGCCACGCTCAAGCGCATTGATGTTTTTGATGATATGGTAAGACTCAGTCCCGTGAATCCGGAATATCAACCCAAAGAGCTAAGGGGTGTTGATATGGAAACATATCACATTCTCGGCGTACCACGTATGCTTATTCGCGAAATAAGTTAAAAAGCCCGCTCCCGTGAGAACAGGAACGAGTGAGAAAGTGCCACAGAAAAGTAAGAAAGCGGAGAGAGTATGACAAATGCAGTGATATATGCCCGGTATAGCCCGGGACCAAATCAAACGGATCAATCAATCGAAGGACAAATCCACGAATGCACCAGATTTTGTGAGGACAACAACCTGCGCATCGTCGGAACATATATAGACCGCAAGCAGACCGGGCGAAACGATAACCGCGCTGATTTTCAAAAGATGCTCCGAGACAGCTCGCGACATGGCTTTTCAACCGTCGTCGTTTGGAAAATAGACCGTTTCGGGCGGAACCGCGAAGAAATCGCAAAAAACAAAGCGGTATTGCGGATGAATGGCGTCCGGGTGCTTTCGGCAAAGGAACACATTCCCGACGGTCCAGAGGGAATCATCCTCGAAAGCGTGCTCGAAGGTCTCGCCGAATATTATTCCGCGAACCTCTCGCAAAACATAAAACGCGGAATGCGGGAAAGCGCGCTCAAATGCCAGTTCAACGGCTCCGGTCTCTCGACCGGATATACCGTCGATGCGGATCACAAATATCGCATCGACCCCGATGGTGCAGCCGTTGTGCGAACGATTTTTGAAATGTACGACGGCGGCAAGAAGATAGCGGACATTCTGCGATATCTGCAGCAAAGCAACATCAAAACCATGCGCGGCAAAGAATACACGCACTACGGCATTTCGCGCATTCTCCGGAATCGCGTGTATATCGGCGAATATCACTGGCACGATATTGTCGTGCCGGGGGGCGTTCCGCAGATCATCGACAATGATTTGTTTGACCGCGTGCAAAAGCGGCTTGAAGCAAACAAGCACGCTCCCGCCGCGCGGCGCGGCGACGTTGACTTTCTGCTGACGTCAAAGCTTATATGCGGCAATTGTAAATCGACGATGATTGGAGACTGCGGCACCGGAAAAAACGGCGCAAGGTGGTATTATTACACCTGCCGCGCCAAAAAGACTAAATCAAGCAAATGCCGCAAAAAATCCGTCCCGAAAGAAGCTCTTGAGCGCGAAGTCACTGCCCTGACCGCCGCTTATGTCCTGCGTGATGATGTTATAGACTACATCGCCGACAAAGTGGTCGAAATTCAAAAATCAGAGCACGACGACAAATCGATGCTTCGCTATTTCGAATCGCAGCTCAAGGACACCAACAAAGCAATCGCGAATATCATGCGCGCCATAGAAGCCGGCATAATCACCGAGACCACCCGCTCCCGGCTGGAAGAGCTTGAGGATACCAAGCGCGACCTCGAGACGGAAATCATCAAAGAAAAGGTCGCCCGCCCCACAATCGAACGCGAGCAGGTAATCTTTTTTCTTGAAAAGTTTCGCGGCGGCAATGTCGACGACAAGGAATACCAGCGTAAAATCATCGACACCTTTGTTCACAAGGTCATTTTATATGACGACAAGATCACGATAACCTACAATTACAGCACCGACAGCACGAAAAACGCAGAAAACACGGTCGAATCCATCGAAAGCGCCGCATCTGCAGCAGAGTGCAAGTGTTCGGATAAGTACTCTTCGTCTCCACCAAGAAAAAACCTCGTTCATAAGAACGAGGTTTTTTCAGTTATATTCGCCTGCGGCGAGTTATATTGCTTCGCAGTGATATTCGGCATACGCCGAGTTATATTTGCTCTGCAAGCTTCAGGGCGAATATAATATCACTTTTGCGCAGCAAAAATATCACGCCGAGCGAAGCGCGTCATATCGCAAGGGGATGTGATGTTAAATCAAAAAGCCGAGAAAAGCAGTACGGCGGACGGTCGGAAAGTCCTGCGCAAAATTAACAGAATATAACTGTGTCGGTGTTTTTATACTCGATACGTTATACTGAATTCGATAAACCGGATGCTATGGAGGAAATGATGATAATCAAAGTCGATAGGGACACTGAGCTTGCAAAAATGCTTCTGTCCTTCGTGGAGAACTGCTCGTGGGACGGTGTTAAAGATCATATTGCGGATATGCTCCGCTCATGGACATTTTCGGATTGGGAAACGATGTTTGCCGCGATTGCAGACGGAAAAATTGTCGGCATGGCGTCCGTGATGAAAACGGATTATTATCCGCTTGCGGAAATCTATCCGTGGGTGTCCTGCGTTTTCGTATCCGAAGACTCCCGAGGTCAAAAAATCAGCGGAGAACTGATTGAATATGCGAACAGATATCTAAAAGAAAACGGCTTCGGCAGAAGCTATATCCCCGCGGAGTTTTTCGGCTTGTATGAGCACTACGGATATAGGTATCTCAAGGATATTGTAAACTATGACGGCGGTACGGATCATTTATTTGTGAAAGACTTTTAAGAGGCAAACCGCGCCGAAGTTGTGGGTGCCAAGCTGGTTCATCTTGTGGCGAACCATGCTCAATTCCTGCTCGTTCAGGCAGATTTCCTTGCGGATGGGTCGTGTGCGGTCTGGCATATCAAAGAACTCCTTTCACTTTACAACGGACAATTTTTAGTCAAAACGCAGGTATCGAAATGAGAAATTTTCAAAAAAATTTGCGCTCCTGCTTTTGCAGTGTTCGTGTTATTTTTATACCCACGCCCGATTTCCTAATCTTCGTTTAATCTTTACACGCTATGATAAAATCTGTATAATTATACCGGAGGGTGATCCAATGCGTATTCTGCTTGCCGAGGACGAGAAGAGTCTCAACAGGATAATCACAAAGCAGCTCAAGGCTGCCGGCTACAGCGTGGACAGCTGTTTTGATGGCGGCGAGGCATATGATCTGATAACATCGACCGACTATGACGCGGCGGTGTTCGATGTCATGATGCCGATAATGAACGGGTTCGAGCTTGTCAAAAAGATAAGGGCGTACGGCATCGACACGCCGGTGCTGTTCCTGACGGCGCGCGACAGCATCGAAGACAGGGTCACGGGGCTCGACATCGGTGCCGACGACTATCTGATAAAGCCGTTTTCGTTCGACGAGCTCTCGGCGAGACTGCGCGTCATGACGCGCAAAAAATACGGAGAAAAGACGGGTATAATTTCCGTCGGCGACCTGACAGTCGACACGGCAGCGAGGCGCGTTGAACGCGCGGGCAAGGAGATATCGCTCTCGGCAAAGGAATATGAGCTGCTGCAATATCTTGTGATGAACAAGGGCGTTGTACTCAGCCGCGAGAAAATTGAGGATCACATTTGGAACTACGACTACGAGGGCGGCACGAATGTTGTCGACGTATATATCCGATATCTCCGCAAGAAGATAGACGAGGGCGAGGATATCAAACTCATTCACACCGTGAGGGGTGCAGGCTATGTCATCAAATAAAAAAGCAAGACCCGCGCGCCGCCGCTCTTCGTTCAAGCTGCGGATAACGGTGTGGATAACGCTGCTCATCGCCGTTGTCAGCTCCCTCGGCATCGGAGGAATACTGATAACAGGCTCGCAGATTGCCGATTCGCGCCTGCAGAATGAGCTGATAAGCACGGTCGAGCGCAATGTTGACGAGATAGAATACAAGAACGGCATTCTCGAAATTGAGAACGATTTTGCCTTCTTCGTCGACGAGGTCTACTGCAATGTCTTTGACTCAAGCGGCAGATATATCGACGGCGAGTCCCCCGCTGCGCTGATAAACAGCGAGAATCGCAAGAACGGCGTGGTCGGAACATTCGAGACAGACGGAAACAAATATTATTATTACGACACCCGTCTCGATTTCAACAAATACGAATACGAAATCGACGCCTTTTCGGGGAAGATAATCAAATATGAGGCGGACACCGCGATGTCCGGGCTCAGCGACCCCGTCTACAAAAGCACCGAGTTCAAGGACGGAATAAACAGCGAAAAGGCGATTGATATCGCGCTCGAGCACGCGGGTCTGACCCGCGACGAAGTCAGCTCGCTGAGCGTTGAACTGCCAGCAAACGCGGACAGGACGGTTTTCAAAGTTGAATTCATATGCAGTAACTCGACCTATCCCCCGGTCTGGGTGCGCGGATTCATCAATGCCGACGCCGCCAAGAGCGCGTTCGACGCAATAACCATGACGGTCATATACATTCTCCCGGCGTTTATTATTATCGCCGCCGTCGGGGCGTATTTAATATCGCGCAAAACGATGAAGCCGGTCGAGAATATCTGCCGCTCGGCGCACGAGATAACCGACGGAACCGACCTCTCAAAGCGCATAGAAATGGAGAAAAGTGCGGGCGAAATATACACGCTTGCCGAGACCTTCAACGACATGCTCGCAAGGCTCCAGACCTCGTTTGAAAACGAAAAGCAGTTCACCTCCGACGCCTCGCACGAGCTGCGCACGCCGCTCGCCGTGATAAAGGCGGAATGCGAATACGCGCTGTCCGACAACGCGAGCGAAGAAGATATGCTCGAAGCGCTCTCGTCGATAGACGAGCAGACGGACAAGATGACGAAGCTCGTCACGGCTCTGCTGACGCTCTCGCGCACTGAGCAGGGCGACAAGCGCTACAAGCTCGAGGACACCGACTTGAGCGAACTCGTCAAAAAAACATGCGCCGATTTTGTCCTCGCGAAGAACATCACGCTCACTGCGGACATCGAAGACAATATTATAATCCCCGCGCAGGCGCAGCTGATCTCGCTGATGCTCGAAAATCTGCTCTCGAACGCCGTCAAATACGGCAGAGACGGCGGGCACATTGAAGTCAGGCTCAAGAAAGACAACGGCATCGTGCTCTCGGTGAAAGATGACGGAATCGGGATAAAAGAAGAGGATCTGCCGAAGATATGGGGCAGATTTTACCGCGCGGACGAATCCCGCAGCCGCGAAAGCGGATTCGGCTTGGGTCTCTCGCTCGTCAGCCAGATAGCGGCGCTCCACGGCGGAAAAGTCTCCGCATCCTCCGTTTACGGCGAGGGAAGCGAGTTCACCGTGACCTTTTGACGGCGGTATAACAGCATAAATAAATGAACCGGTTGCAGTAGATTTTTCTGCGGCCGGTTTTGTTGTTTTATATTGTTTGACATCGGGGATGGACAAATCCCAATTTATCAACATCACAGCACACTGTTTTACGGACTTCAAACTTTCCGAAAAATTTTTGCGCTCTAATCTTTCTTTAATTTTCGCGGGTTATTATATGGGTGTACTAAGGGACACGATCCCGATAAGAAAGGACAGATACTATGTTTGCAAGTATTTTCAAGTCCATCGGAGTCGCGCTCATGTCAGTCATTATGGCTATCTTCTCTGCGTTCGCGCCGCCGCAGGATAAGCCCGACACGGGCTCGGGCAACTCCGGACAGATCCAGCAGGAAGTGAAGATAAGCCTTGACGCCGCGATAGACATTGCAGTCGCCGATGCGGGCGTTGCAAGAGCCGACGCGAAGTTCACCGAAGCGAAGCTCGACAGCGACGATCTTGTCGCCCACTACGACATCGAGTTCATCGCCGGGGCGAACGAATACGACTACGAGATAGCGGTAACGGACGGCAGCATTCTTAAAAAAGAAGTCGAGCCCGCTGACCCCTCGAAGCCCTCAAAGCCCCAGCCCGATGTCTCAGGCTATATCAGCATCGACGAGGCGAAGGCAATAGCCCTCAAGAAAGTTTCCCTTGACGCATCAAAGGTCACTTTCAAGAAAGCGGAGCTTGACGTGGACGACCGCACCCCGCACTATGATATAGAATTTGTCTCGGGCGGATATGAATATGAGTTCGAGATAGACGCAAAGAGCGGAAAGATTCTCGAGTTCGACCGCGAGCGCGTGGATAAGAAGCCCTCAGTTGACACATCAAAGTTCATCTCCGTTGATGAGGCAAAGGCCGCCGCGCTCAAGAGAGCTTCTCTCGACGCTTCAAAGGTCACATTCACCAAAGCTGAGCTTGATATTGACGACCGCACCCCGCACTATGATATCGAGTTCGTTTCCGGCGGATATGAGTACGAAGTCGAGGTCAACGCGAAGAACGGCAGAATAATCGACTTCGACCGCGAGCTTGACGATTCAAAGCCCGCCGACCCCTCGAAGTATGTCTCCGCGGACGCCGCGAAGAAAGCCGCACTCGACCATGCGGGTCTCACCGAGGCTCAGGTCACGGAGCTCGAAACCGAGCTTGACACCGACTCGCTCACCGCGCACTACGATGTTGAATTCAAATGCGGCGGATTCGAGTATGAGTACAAGATAAACGCAAAGAGCGGAAAAGTTATCTCGTTCGAAAAAGAGAGAGACTAACAGATTTTTATTCAGTCCCGGATGTTAAGTCCGGGGCTGTTTTTATTTGTAAACTTTTTTCGTTTTTCCTTGACTTAAAGCCGACTTCAGGTTCTATAATAAAGTCAAATCAAAGGAGGAATTATCATGAGAAAAGATTTCGGCGCAAAGCCATTCACCTATCCGCAGCCGGTGCTTATCCTCGGTTCCTACGACAAGGATGGCAACCCCGACGCTATGAACGCCGCATGGGGCGGCATCAGCGGCGGCAATGAAATATCCATGTGCATAAGCGCGGGCCACAAGTCCACGAAGAATATCCTCGAGAGAAAGGCATTCACCGTGAGCATGGCTGACCTCGAACATACGGCGGCGTGCGACTATGTCGGTCTTGTCTCCGCAGGTAATACGCCCGATAAATTCGAAAAGGCGGGTTTCCACGCCGTCAAATCGAAGTTTGTTGACGCGCCGCTGATTGAAGAGCTGTCCATCGCCGCAGAGTGCAGGCTCAAGAGCTACGACGCAGGCACCGGGCGCATGGTCGGCGAAATAGTCAACGTCTGCGTTGACGAGCGCGTGCTCGACGAGAACGGAAACGTCGATATTTCAAAGGCGCAGCCGATAACCTTCGACCCGTTCAACAACACCTATGTTGTCCTCGGCGAGACAGTCGCAAAGGCGTTCAGCGCCGGCAACTCGCTCAAATAAAAATATACGCAAAACGCCCCGCACGTTTCCGTGCGGGACATTTTGTTTTTCGGATGTAACTTTTAATATTTTATCGTGAAGTCGTTTATTGTTGTCATGCCGACTTTTACTCTCGTGTTTGAGCCGAGCAGGTGCGCCGTCAGTTCAATAATAACGGGATAATCATAGTGGGCATAGACTAAGTTGCCGGTAGCCTTGCTGAATCTTGCTACTATCGTTCCGTTATAATAGGTGAATTTCTGGTCGGTGAGCGAGAGGCCGGGATAGTCGAAGTTTACCACATCGGCGGTGAGCACGCCGAACGCCGCGGCATAGCCCTTATCGCCCGAAGGATTGACCTCGGTGCCGAAAGTCAGGGTTATCTGATATTCGCTGCCCTTGTCCTCTATCTTTGCGCTCTTGACATCGGATACTGTAAGCTTGCTGACCCAGTCCTTGCCGCCGACGGGGAACACTGCTTTAATATCCTCTTTGCTCGTCATGACGAGAGCCTTATCGTCGCGCTTCATGAAGGTCTTCATCGCGCTCTTGCCTATTGCGTCTATCGCCTTGGGCAACTCGGTCTTGTCGGCGTTGTTCTTCGTCTCGGTGTAGTTGCGGGTGACGGACTTTGCCTGATATTTTACCCTGTTCGCGCCGGTGTTGAAATAGGCGATTATCTCAGCTTTATTCCAGTCTTTTGTGCTCTTTGAGGGTGCGGCAGTGACCTGTGCGCTTGTCTCGCCGGGCTTTGCGGGGTCGGCGGACTGAGTCTCGTCCGTCTCGCCCTCCTGCGCGGTGCTGTCCTCGGGAAGGGCTGTTGTGTTTTCAATAATCTGTCCGTCCGCGCTCGTCTGCGCTTCGCCGGTGGTGTCTGCATTTGTTTTTGTGTCGTCCTTTTTGCACGCGCACAGCAGCGACACAAGCAGAACAAGAATCGCCATAACGGCGGCTATCGATCTTTTCATGGATTTTCCTCCTCAGAATTCATATTCACCCGCTCCGACGGTCTGTTTTCTTCCGTCGGGCAGAATTATATCCGCTTTGCAGTTCGACGGGACGGATATTTTATATTTGTATCCCCCGTCAGTTTTGTCCCAGCGCACGAATATTTTTCCGTATACGCTGTCATAGCTCGCTTCGGCAAACTCAAAATGCCCGCCCGGGCGCGGGGATATTTTGAATTTATTCTCGCCCTCGACATTTATTCCGCACATCGTGCCGAACAGCCACTCGCACACGGCGCCCTTGGAATAGTGATTGAGCGAGGCAATGCCGCCCTGCGCGGCGGTGCCCTCCCACGACTCCCAGACGGTGTTCGCGCCGTTTTTGGGCATGAACAGCCAGCCGGGCATCTGCTCGTTTTCAAGCAGGCGGTAGGCATATTCAATATCTATATCCGCCAGAACGCTCAGTATCAGCGGAGTTGAGAGGAATCCCGTGCCGAGCCTCCATAAGTAGTTGTCGAGGGCTTTTATGAGCCGCTTTTTCGCATATTCCGTCTGCTTTTCGTCGAGCAGACCGATATAAAGCGGGCGAACGAGCTTCGCCTGGCGGTCGGTGTCTATTGAAAACTTCTTCGTTGTGACGAGCGCGCTGTAGCCCTTTCTCGCCCTTGCGGCATTCTTTTCGTAGAGCCTTCTGTCGTCGTCTTTGCCCAAAATGCGGGCGATATCCGCCATCGCTTCGAGCATGAACACTATGTACGCAGTCGTCTCCTCCGGGTTAGGGTTGACAAAATCCGTAAATTTAAGAGCCTTGACATCGGCGGGTTCCGCCCATTCGCCGTAGGACTGGCGGTAGTTTGAAATATTGCGGAAATTTTTGAGTCCCACTCCCGTCGGCAGGGCGGTCGGATACCACTTGCCGAGGGTCTTTATTTTATATTCGGCAAAGGCGCGCATGTTGGGATAGAAGCGTTCGAGAATCTTTCTGTCGCCGTACTGCTTATAGAGCCTGTACGGGATGAACACGCCCGCATCCGACCAGCCGGCCGAGCCGTCCATGAAGGTCATATAGAAGTCCACGCCGCCACGCGGGGATATCTGGCGGAAGTTTCCGTTTTTGAGCTGCTCGTCGCACATATCGCGCACGTACTTTTCCGCAAACGGGGCGTAGTCGAAAAGATAGCTCGCGGTTTTGCAGAATATCTGTGCGTCGCCCGACCAGCCGTGGCGCTCTCGGGTCGGGCAGTCGGTGGGCAGGTCGGTCGAGTTGCCTTTTGCCGACCACTTTGTCACCTCGACGAATTTGTTCAGTAGCTCGTTTGAGCTGTTGAAGAATCCCGTCTCTTCCATGTCCGAATAGACGGCTATGGCGGTAAAGTTCTCCGGAGCGATATCTATATCCGTGTCGACGCTGACATACTGAAAACCGAATATCGCGAACTTCGTCTTGTAATGATTTTTGCCCTCTTTGCAGATATACTCAACTCTCTGCAGAGGCGTTGTCTTATGCTTGTTCTTGCACTGTATGTTTTCGAGCGTCAGTTCGCCGTCACGCAGCAGCTCGCCGAACTCGAGAATAATTTTCTGTCCCTTGCGGGCGGTTACCTCAAACTCGGCATAGCCCGCTATATTCTGCCCGAAGTCAAGCAGCTTTTTCCCGCTAGGGGTGACGGACAGAGTGGGCTTGAAGCGTTCCTTTTCGGCTATCGGGAAATTGTTTGACGCGCTCGGCAAAACCTTGCAGACGGTCTCTTTCGCATGATTTTTATATGACGGGATATTATTCGCGTTGACCCGCTCGCCGTCCTTGTTGTCCGCAAAGCGTATCGCGCCGTCGTTGCTCCAGAGCCACGAGCCGTCGGAGGTGACGGTCTGCACCGTGCCGTCGGTATATTTTATCTCAAGCTGAGCAAGCAGTTTAGTCTCGGTGCCGTACTGATTTTTGAGTCCCCATGCGCCTACGCTGCCCCTGTACCAGCCGTCGGCAAGCTCGGCGCAGAGCACGTTGCTCCCCTCATGCAAAAGTGCTGTCACATCGTAGGTCTGATACTGTATGCGCTTTCTGTATTCCGTGATGCCGGGCGCGAGCGGCATTGAAAAATCAACGCCGTTAATCCCGGCTGAATAAAGTCCGCAGGCGGTCATATAGAGCCGCGCAGATAAAATCGGCTTTTTGCACTCGAACTCTTTTTTGAAGCAGTCTACCGGATAACGCTGTTTTCTGTTTACATTATAGTTTCCTGTTATCCACTTCGCGCTCCAATCTGAGGCGTTTCTGAGCCCGATCTCGAAGAATGCCGGCTCGCTCCACTCGCCCTCAAGCCCGTTTTCGTCCCAGAGCTTCACTTTCCAGTTCACTCTCAGGCGCGACGGAGTGTCAAGCGGATACGGAATAAAACTCATCTGTGAAGATTCGACCTTGCCGCTGTCCCATAGAATATTGCCGCGCGTATCAGAAGCGATTATTCTATATGCGCTCTGCGCCTTTCCGCCCTCGCAGTTCCACATGAAGCGCGGGTTCTTTATATCTATCCCCAACGGGTTTTTGAGATACTCTGTTTTAAGCTTTACGGCTTTCATTCTGTCGTCTCCCCGTTTCTCTGCTTTATCTCCTCCTGCTCCTTGGCGATATTCTTTTCGACATTCAAAAACAGCAGAAGTATCGCAAGGACTATGCCGGTTATCGTCTCAAGCCCTACGAAAGTAAATGTTATCGCGCTCTTGACGCTCTCCGACTGCACGGCGATGAGCTGACCCGCCGCATTGGTATAGGGCGCGGCATAGCCGGACTTCGAGAGAATGAGATTGAATATACCCGTGCAGATTCCGACGCTCGCCACGGCAATGGTGTTATATATGGACATCGCGATGCCGTCGCACCTGAAGCCGTTTTTCCACTCGACATGGTCGAGCACATCCGCGAACAGCGCCATGAACACATAAGAGCACGGCAGACCGCCGATATTCTTGATAAACTGGCCGATAAGCACTATTACCATATTCGTCGGCGCGAGCCAGCATATAGCCGAGCCGACAGCATAGAAAATAAAGCCGATTGCCGTTAAATTGCGCTTGCCGAATTTTTTCGCGAGCGGCCAGACGGCAAAAATGCCGATGCCCATCGGGATGCCGCCGATAACGGATAGCATGGTCTGGGTCTTGCCGTCGTTATATGTACCGAGGACATAGTTCGAGAAATAAACGAGCGAGATATTTTTGATAGTCGAGCCGACGGTGAAAATGAGAAAATATATGAAAATTATTATCATATATTTATCGCTGAAAATCGCCTTGAGCTGAGTTACCATTGCGACGCTATCTTTCTTCTGCTCGCCGCCCTCGAGTGTGATGCGCTCCTTGGTGAAATAATACTCCATGAGCGTCAGCGGCAGCGCGATGCACGAGAGAATACTCATCGTAACTATCCACTTTGATTTGTCAACGCCGAGCTGCGGCATGATGAGCATGGGGAAGATGAGCGCGACGATTATGCCGCTCATCATGATGGTCGATATCTGATTGAAAACCGAGAGCGAACCGCGCTGTTCCGTGTTTCTCGTCGAGAGCGGAACCATAAGATTGTGGCTCATGTTATAAATTGTATAAGCGAACGAATAAAACAGATTATACGAGAGCATGACCCATATCACCTGCACCGTCCGGTTACCCGAGGGGACTGTGAAGAGCAATATGCCGGTCACGGCGACAAGCGGCGCGGAGAGCAGCAGCCAAGGGCGCGCCTTGCCCTGTTTTGTGCGCGTGCGGTCGATGATATAGCCCATGACTATATTCGTCACAGCGTCGATTATCTTCGACACTATCGGGAACACCGCGAGGAACGCGCCGCCCCAAACGGTGGTGAGGTTTAGGACATCGGTATAATAGACATTGAGGTAGGTCGCGAGCACGGCGTTTAAAAGCAGCGCGCCGGACGGGCCGAGCAGATAGCCCAGCCACTTCTCCTTCGCCGTAACATCGGGCGAGGTCAGGCGCGAATCAAGCGCCCGCTTTTCGAGCAGTCTGTTCTTCATTTTTGTCTCTCCTTAGCTTTCCGACCCGCTTGACAGATCGGACTGTTTATATTACACTCTTATTATATCTACACCGTGTCGGATTAACAATCATCAGTTTTGTTAATCGCTGTTATGAAACCGACAAAATCATCTGAAAGTGGCGGGATAATATGAACACAAAAAATAACCAGCGCACGAGACTTTCAAAAATATTGCTCAAAAACGCGCTGATGGATCTCCTGGGCGAGAAAGGCTCAGTAACAAAAATATCAGTAAGAGAGCTCTGCGAGCGCGCCGACCTCAACCGCTCGACCTTTTATGCGCACTACTCCGAGCCGAAAGAGCTGCTCGAAGAGGTCGAAAACGAGCTGCTCGACGCGACTCAGGATCACTTAAAGAAAATAGGCGCAGAAAACGACCTCGGTGCACACAGATATCTGCTTTCATTTCTAATGTATATCAAAGAAAATGACAAGCCGTTCCGCACGCTGCTTGTCGACTCGGTTGACCCCGCGTTCCGTTCAAAATTCATGCAGCAGTCGATAATTCAGTTTATTGAGAACCTGAACATCGTTTTTCCGAAGGAGCAGGAGCAATATATCTACTCATATATTCTCAACGGCAGCACTGGCGTTATTATCCAATGGATACGCTCGGACTACTGCATTGACGAAAATGAGCTTGTTGATCTGCTGTTTTCGATAAATCAGAGCGCGCTTGTCAATCTCGACATAAAGCCGCGCATATAGTTGAAAGCCTACCAAGCAAGTGGTATAATTGTGAAAACTCGCGCAATAATGCGCAAAATGCAAGGAGACGACAAAAATGAGAGAGAGCAAAATCACGAGGGACGAAGCGTTCGAGCTTCTGAAAAAATACAACAAAGACCCGTTTCACATTCGCCACGCGCTGACCGTCGAGGGCGTTATGCGCTGGTACGCAAAGGAGCTCGGCTATGCGGACGAGGAGGAATATTGGGGCATAGTCGGTCTGCTGCATGACATCGACTTCGAGCTCTATCCGGAGGAGCACTGCAAGAAGGCTCCCGAGCTGCTCAAGGCGGGCGGAGTCGGCGACGACATGATATATTCAATTTGCTCCCACGGCTACGGCATCTGCGTCGATGTCGAGCCTGTTCACGAGATGGAAAAGGTGCTCTTCGCGGCGGACGAGCTGACAGGGCTCATCTGGTCGGCGGCGCTGATGCGCCCGTCCAAGAGCGTGATGGACATGGAGGTTTCGAGCCTCAAAAAGAAGTTCAAAGACAAAAAATTCGCCGCGGGCTGCTCGCGCGACGTTATCCGCACGGGCGCGGAGAGACTCGGCTGGGAGCTTGAAAAGCTCTTCGGACAGACGATACTCGCCATGCGCTCATGCGAGAGCGATGTCAACAGCTTTATGGGGACTTACCAGGCATAAAACGAGCAAAAGACTGCCGCAGAATAATATCTGCGACAGTCTTTTTTATTTGCGTTTTATATTCAGTCCAGTGCGGGCTCGGGGGTAACCGGTGCTTCCGTCACCGGCTCGATCACGGGATCTACCGGCTCCGACGGGATCGGATTTATCGGTTCGTCGGACGGTTTCTCTGTCGGTTTCTCCGTGGGCTTTTCCGTAGGCTTCTCCGTGGGCTTTTCCGTAGGCTTCTCCGGCTGCCTCTCGGTCGGCTTCTCGGTAGGTTTCTCGGTAGGCTCAACTACTGACACATTAATTAGCATCTTTCCGCTCGCCGTTTCTCCGTCGGAGTCGGTGACGGTGACTTCCACGGTGTACATTCCGCTGACCTTCGTGGTATATGACATGCTCTTTTCCGATTTTTCCGCCACGAGCGCGCCGTTTAAAAATATCTTTATTTTATATGAAGTATATTTTCCCGTTCCGCCGGAGACGAGCGCCGAAGCGTGTATCTGCGGCGCGGCAGTGCCGTTGTTCAACACCTGCGCCGCCGCAACGGCCGCGAGGGTCGGATTCTTGACGGTCACGGTGCATGAAGCGGTCTTGTTTCCGTCCTCAGTCTTTACGGTTATCACGGCGGTGCCCTTCGCCTTTGCCGTGACGCGCCCTGAGCTCGAGACAGATGCTACATTGCTATTGCTGCTCGACCATGTGACCTTCTGATTCGCCGCGTTGCGCGGAGCGACTGTCGCCCGGAGCTGCCTCGAATCGCCGACCGTCAGGCTAAGCGAGGACGAGTTCAGGGTAACGCCCGTGACATGGTCGATATATACCGTCACCTTGCAGACCGCCACGCGGTTGCCGTCCTTTGTGGTAACTCTGATATTTGTCGTGCCCTCTTTTTTCGCCACTACTATGCCGCCCGCGACCTCCGCTATCGACGGATCGTCGCTCGACCAGGTGTAGTCCTTGTCATATGCGTCGGCGGGGATAACAGTAGCGGTGAGCACTTTAGTCTGACCGACTCTGAGTTTGGCTTCCGTTGCGCTGAGCCTGACGCCCGTCACGCTCTGGTATTTTTTCTTGCTGTAAAATGTCCTTGTGCCGTTCTTGTTCTTTATCGTCAGAACGCCGTTACTGACGGATATTCCGTAGCTGTCCCAGTCGCTCTTTCTGTCCGCATATCCGCCGCCGGTCGATGACTTCGTATAGGTGCTGAGAGTTGCGATGTCGAAATTCGTCGCCTTTATGCCGAAGCGATCGCCCGTCTCGTCGCCGCCCTTCTGCGCGGTGTATATTTCAATCGTGGAGTCGGGATTGTTGAACAAATACCACACTCCGCGCGCCTCTCTGTAGCAGGTGCCGGTGTATCTGTCTTTCGCACCGGGAGATTTCACGAATTTCTTGTTATTGATATAAAAGCAGCTGCTGCCGAGGATTATTTTATTCGCGCTCAGCGAGCTTTCCCACGAGGCGAACGGCACGGAAATTGAGTTGCCCCAGCTGCCGCCCGAGGACGAAAGCGACTTTGAGGGATAAAGAGTATACGCCGCGACGCTCCCCGAAGACGAGGGCAGCGAGAAATTATACGAGCGCAGATTCATTCCGCTCGCGGAGTTCGACACATCGACAAATATATCGGAATAGCCGTCGAGATACCATCTGCCGGAATATTTCGCCGCGGTATTGGAATATTTCTGCGCGGATTCCTCCGCCGCCGCGGGCTGATTTTCGGACCCGCTCTCGGTTTTTCCCGTCGCTTTCCATTTCGCAGTGAGGTTCAAATCGTCGTTTATGGGCGTTGAGAAATCGAACTCGGTGTCGCCGTTGAACCAGCCCTCGAATTTATATCCCTCGCGCTCGGGAGTCGGCGGCGCAAACGCCGCTTCGCCGCGCTTTATCTCGATTATTTCGTTCTCCCTGCCGTCGCCGTAGCAGAGCACGAGCAGGACTATATCCGTGCCCTCGTCGATGCTGTAGGACGCGACAAGGGTGATGTCCCCCGTTATCGCGGTGTTGAAATCAAACGCCGCGCCGTTATACTGCCACTCGATGAAGGTGAAGCCCTCTTTGTGCGGATCCCACGGCTTTTTAGCGCTCTCGCCGTCGCGGATATGCTGGGTCTTTATCTGCGTTCCGCCCGAGCTGTCGAATGTCACCGTGTGGACTGAGTTTTTGGAGCAGGCGGCAAAAACCGCGAGCGCCGTCAACAGGACCAATAAAACTGCCGTTACCCTCTTCATTGCGATCCCCTTTTCGCTTCGTTATAAGTATCGGTCTGACATAAATATATGCCAAAGGTATTTCAAAATAATTCTACTGCAAAATAAATTATTTTTAATCGCTTTTGAGAATTATGCAGTCTCTATGAAAAATATTTTTCATATATTGATTTTTGTTCAAAAATAAAACAGCTATTCATAAAAGAGCAACCCCCGGCGAAGAAAAACACCGGGGGCTTGGAATTTTGAGTTGTATCAGAGCTCGCGCTCTATCTTCTCCTGCGCCGCTTTCAGTATCGCAGCCGGATCATTGCCGAGGATATCGAGCCCCTCGGCACTGAAAAAGCTGAAGTTCTCAATACCGAAGAACGACTTCGTGACCGTCTTGATATATTCAAAGCCGAAGTCCGTGCCGTCGATATATCCGCCCGAAGTGGTGATATAAATCAGCCTCTTCGCCCTGCAATAGCTTATCGGGACGCCGTCGCTGCCGTAGAGAAAAGTCAGCCCGCCGACACACAGGGATTCGATATAAATTTTTAGAAACGCCGGGAAGCTGTAGTCCCAGAACGGCGCGGCGATAACGACGGTATCGCAGGCGGCGAACTGCTTCGCGCAGTCATAGACCGGGTCGGAAAAGTCGTTCTTTTCCGCGCTTTCGGCGCGCTTCGCGAGTCCCGCCGCGTCGAGCGGCTTCAAATTCGCGTCGGCAAGGCGTATCTCTTCAATATCGCCGTCAAGGCGGCTGAGTGCGGTTTTGGCGAGCGCCAAAGTGCGCGACTCGTTCTCACCGCGCACACACGAATTGACGAAAAGTATTTTCTCTTTCATTTTTCCTCCTACTTTCACTCTCTGATTATTTCAAAATTCCCGCTGTGAAGCTCTTCGAGGCTGCCGCACTCGTCCGCGAACGAGTAGCCGTCGGGCAGTCTTATGCGCCCGTGAACTCCGCTGTCCGCGGAGATATCGAGTGCTATGCCCTCGAGCGTTCTGCGCCACTTGACGCTCACCTTGCCGCCGACAGTCTCATACGAAGCCTCGGCACTGTCGAGCTTTTCAATAAATACGGGCGATATCTCAACCTCCGACGGATCAGCAAGGAAAGGATTGACGCGGATGCCGCCGATATATTCAATGAACCACGCGGAAATATCGCCGAACATATGATGATTGAGCGAATTGGGTCTGTCCTCCTCGCGCAGAAAATCCTCGGGCAGAGCCGTAAGCCCGCGCTCAACGAAGTTGCCGTAGGACGGATAGTCCGGGCGGGTTATCATTTTAAAAGCCAGGTCGGCTTCGCCGAAGTCGGAGAGCACCCTGAACAGAACGCGCATACCGAGTATGCCCGCGTCTACATGGTCGTCGCGCCGTTTGATTATCTCAAGAAGGCGTTTGAACGCCTCGGGCTTTTCGCCGGGAGTGAACACATCGTAATATATCGCCATCGCCTGCGAGGTCTGGCAGGAGCCTATCGCGGTCATAGTGCCGAAGTCTATCAGATGCCGTCTGACCGCGTCTCTTATCTCATTATATAGCTTTTCGCAGAACTCGCGTTCGAGCGAAAGTCCGAGCTGCGAGAAAATATAGGCGGCTTTCTTGAGAATACTCATGCATGTCACGCTGTCCGTAAATTCGAGCGGCGATTTGACCCTCGTCACAGGGCACCAGTCTCCGAGCCCAATAGCTACAAGCCCGCGCTCGTCGCGGCGGCGCGAGATATACTCGCAATAGCGGAATATCGCCGTCGCGTTCTCTTCGATTATCTTCCTGTCTCCGCGCAGGACGTAGCAGAAATACGGAATATACGTCAGCGCAGCGTCCCACGCGGGGCCGTTGCCCCACTCAAAGCCCCAGCCGCCGGTCGGCACTATGCCGGGCAAAGCCCCGTCCGCACGCTGAGCGGCGCGGATGTTGCGAAGCCACTCGCGGTAGCTGTTGACGGCATCGAGATTCATCAGTATATGCTCGGCAGAGAGAGCGGCGTCGCCCGTCCAGCCGTTTTTCTCGCGGTGCGGGCAGTCTGTCGGGAAATAATAGAAATTCGAGAGATCGGAGTTTCTTGTCATCGCCTGAAGTTTATTTGTCATATCGTCGGAGCAGACGAACGAGCCGATCTCGCGCAGAGCCGAGTTCTGCACAACAAATGTCAGAAGATCGGAGGTCGCCTCATCCTCGGTTATACCGAGCACCACACAGTATCTGAATCCGTGATAGGTGAACACAGGCTCAAAAGTCTCTTCGCCCTCGCCTTTAAGTATGTACACATCGCGCTGGGAATATCCGGCGGGATAGAAGCAGATGTTGCTCGTGTCCGGCTCGCCGTCGGGCGCAAAATATTCGCCGAACTGCAGATCGATTTGCCGCCCGCGCTCGCCGCTTATCCTGAGCTTTACCGTACCCGCTGAGTTCACGCCGAAATCGTATAAAAATCCGTCGCGCTCGTCGCTCGCGATTTTTTTCGCCTCTTTGACAACGTCGCCGCGGGTTATGTATTCCTTGAGCCTGCATTTTCTTATCAGAACCGGCTTTATCTCGCGCACGGGCGCTATCGGCTCCGCCTCGCACAGGCGCTTTTCGCCGCGCGGAGTCTCCGCAGGCAGAACGTTTTTCCACGCGCTGTCGTCAAAGTCCGGCTCTGACCAGCCGGGAATTTCAAGGCACGCGTCGTAGTAGCAGCCGCAGCGCAGGTCATCGAAAATGACCGGGGAGGGCGCAGTTTTGACCGAACCGTCAGCCTCGAAAATATCGATTTTGCCGTCAATATATTCCGTCGAGACGCAGAAAGCCGTGCGCGGCGCGCCCCTGAAGGCGGCGATATCAAAGTCCCAGATCTGACCGCCCGGCGCGTTCTGCATTCCGTTGCCGAGCATGATGCCGAGAACATTTTTGCCCGGCACGAGGCACTCGGTTATGTCATATTCGTCGTAATAGACAAGATCGTCGGGATTCGAGATATACGGGGCCAAAATGCCTTTAGTCAGCCTATGCCCGTTGACATAGAGCTCATAAAATCCGAGTCCCGTCAGCGTAATAACACTATTTTTGACTTCGCCGTCTATCTCAAAAGTCTTTCTGAAATAGGGCGCGGGGACATGGGATGTATAGGTTGTATAATCATAGCCCGCACAGATAAATTTTTCCGAAAACATAACAGCACTCCTTTACGCTAATATCATAACCGAGGACGGAAAAAACTGCAACAGATAATAAAAACATTGCCATACTTTTTTAAATGTGCTAAACTAAATTTAAACGTTTATTACTCAAACAATGCTAAATACAGTTTATTGTACACCAAATGTGATATTATTAATTTGGGAAAGTATCTATCATGAATGAAATAGAATCTATTTCTTATCTAAAAATATTTATGTCAAGTATGTCAAGATGATGGAATGGTAGGTGTGATTTATGCGAAAATGTTTTGTTACAGTGTGTGTCATATCTCTGTTTCTACTGTTCGGAGGACTAAATGTGTATGCAACGACAAATTATGGATTCGAAACGACGGACTTATCAGAGAATGAAGTTAACCAAATATGGCAAAATATTAATTTAAGGAAATCTCCTGATTTGAAATCCTTAGACAACATCGAATTGCCTATTGTTTCTTTTGATGTTTCTAAAGACGGCATAATACTTTTGGGCTTTAAAGAAAATAAGATTGCTATATCAAATTCAAATAATGTGTTGACATTATTTGAATTTGATAATGACGGTTCATTTTATGTTCAATGGAATGATGGCAATATTCTGCTAATGTTGGTCAGAGGTTCCATAGTTATTGAATTTTCGCAAGACGGACAGTTAATTAATATGGTTAAAACTGATGATAGCAGTGTGAAAAACAATTCCCTATGGAATCAAATAGCAAAAAGGAAATCTGTAAATATTGGACAGGCTTCTTATTATGTCAAAAACGACATGGGAATGTTTAACTTTTTGGCATCATCTTATTCGCAACTTATAACTGAGGATAGTCAAGGGAATCAAACAATCCTTTATGATGTAAACAATACTCAGATGACAAAAACAATTGTTGCATTTTTTGCTGTTATTGTATTTGCCGCAGTAGTCGTTTTGATGATTTTAGTCCAATTTGTGAAATTTCGCAAGCGATGAGAATTTCGTTCGTCTCTGCAAGCCAGCTTTTACCAAGATATGGATATAGTGTTGTCAAGGCTACAGCAAAGCGAAACAATGAATACTCCAAACTTTTATACCATTGCGACAATGTAAGCAACCACTGGGAGCTGATTGAAGGGTCCTTAGCTAATGATGAAATACTGGCTGCGCAAAATATTCCCGATTTATTAATCATATAGAAACAGGGAGGTATTGTCATGGCAAAGACAGGCAGCAAAAAGCGGAAGATAATAATTTGCATCGTTTCGATAGTCGCGGTCATTGCGCTGCTTTTCGGAGCGTGCGCCGTCTATCTCGGCGACTACTATCACGCGATAACGCCCGCAGGTGAATCATTCGGGCTTCAGGACGGCAGTTCCCTGACCGAGACAATCAAACTCGACAACGGAAATATAGTCTGCAAGAGCGAAAATGCGACAAAGGGACTGATATTCTATCCCGGCGGAAAAGTCGAATACACTGCATATCTGCCGCTCATGGAGTCGCTCGCCCAAAAGGGCATACTTTGTGTGCTCGTCAGGATGCCGTTTAACCTCGCGGTATTCGATGTCAACGCCGCAGACGGCATACGGGAGATGTTTCCGGAAATTACCGACTGGTACATAGGCGGCCACTCCCTCGGCGGCTCGATGGCGGCGGCGTATCTCGAAAAACATCCTAGCGATTTTAAAGGTCTGCTGCTCCTCGCCGCATATTCAACCGCCGACCTTTCGAACGAAAATATAAAGACGTTGTCAATTTACGGCAGCAATGACGGAGTGCTCAACCGCGAAAAATACGAGCAGTACCGCAGCAACCTCCCCGAGCTTACCGAATATATAATCGACGGCGGATGCCACGCGTATTTCGGCGTTTACGGCAGCCAGGACGGCGACGGCACCCCAACGATAGACAACGCCCGTCAGATAAATCTGACGGCGGATGCGGTTGCGAAGTGGGTTGGGTGAAGCTCACAGCGTGTCCGTTTAGATAAATCCACGATATAAAAATATACCCCGCTATGCATTTTTCAGCACAGCGGGGTTTGTTATTGGAGTTTTGTTCGTGATGTGTGGAAAATCTATGAGGTTATTTTCGTTTTTTCCTCTTTTTCGCGCTTGGCTTTTTCTTTGAGTTTGGCCAATTAATATTGCTGTTTTGGTAAAAGATATGCACCGTCTTTGGGCTGAACTTTTCAACATGCCGACCGACATAGAATCCTGCCGCCACAAACAGGAGCATTACTATAGGAGGGAAAATCATTAAAGTCGTAATCGGCTTAGGCATTACTTTCCACCGTTGTATGAACCTTTCCTTCTGCAGCGCGTCTGATTTCTCGAATGTAACAAACATTCTGCCGTCATTGCTCTCGGCAGTATATACATATACGTCTTCATTAGCATAGACTTTGGCATATCCGAGTATCAGCGTGCCTCCGTTTTGATATTCATCAAGGAACTCGTCGGCATCCGGCATTATACTTTTGTATTTCGGTATTATATAGCACTTCTCACCGTCGCCATACAGCCGAATTGCGTCGTCCTGTATTTCGCAGTGATTAAAAGCGACCGTAGAGACTGTAAGTTCATCTTGCGTTTTTGCAGTCAATGCCCACATGCCATACAAAAAAATCCAGTAGATCAGTGCCATACCGCCAATGAGTATGATGCCGACGGCTATGGCTTCACCGGGATTTTTTATGTTGCCGTTGAATATATCGTTCTTTTTTCTCGGCACCAGCGGGATACCTTTATCATATACGCGATGGTATCCCTCTCCCGCACAGCGAACAAATTCTTTCTTTCCGACTGCCCTGTCATAAATGCGGACTTTCCGCTTTCCCAAAAACAAGTTGACATCTCCGTCTATGCGTATACCGGTGATATCCTCATATCTGTACAGTCGCTTGATGCCCCAAAAATTTTTATGGACAAACATTTCGTCTGTATAATATATGCGCTGATTGAAATATGCAATAATAAGCGCCAAATCAGGCAATGCGAGTATAGCAAAGCCGGCAGCAATGCCAATCATATGGGGAATCCTGCCGCAAAGGAATGTAGCCGTCGCCAAAAGAACAAAACCGATAATCCCGATAACAAAAAAGACTTTCGGCATCGTCACACGCCCGGCCTTGGCTTTTTCGCTTTTCGCCGCATCCATAACAAGTCTTGTCGCCGCTCGTGTAGCCACATAATTTTTCAAATGCCTTGACATATATTTCACCTCCGCCCGGACAGTACAGTAATTATACAACAGAGATTAGGTTTTGGCAATAAAGTGCAGGATGTTGTCGGTGATGTAGCAGAACAAGCAAAAAGCAGGGGCTGACAGAATTGTCAGCCCCTGCTGGTCCGAGTGACAGGATTCGAACCTGCGGCCTGATGGTCCCAAACCACCCGCGCTACCAGCTGCGCCACACCCGGTTATATTTATTTTTTAGTCAGTTTCCTGCTTATTGGCTTTCTGCTATCCGTCCGCGGCGCTTCCCCCAGAAACATAGTCGCGGCTCTTCGCTCGGGTCGCTCGCTCCGCTCCTTGTTTCTTCACCTCGGAGCAATGCCTCTATCCGCCCCCGGCGGCGGCATTCCTCCTCGCCCAACTGCGTCTGAATCACTCGTGATATTTTACCTTTTTTAGCTTCGTTTGTCAATATAACCGCTTGCCGTCGGGTTCATTTTCGGCAAATGTTGCCGTTCGTTCCATAAAATATGCCTTTCATACCGCTCTTATTTATTTTTTAGAAAAGCGTGCTATAATTTAGCTCATATGAAAGGAGAATGACAATGAACGAAAAAATCGCAAAAATATTTGCAGCGGTGTGCGTCGTGTGTGCGATGATCGCCATGGCAGCTTGTAACTCCGGCGGCTCCGATCTGCCCGCCGACGAACCTGACAGCGCACAAAGTTCGGAATATGTCGGCGAAATTTCCGAAAGCAATTCGGTCAGCAACACACAAACTACTGTAAACGATACAACGCAAAAGGCAAATGCGGCAACCGTCAAAAACACAGTCGACGACCGCGCGCTGTACGAAGCCTTTCTGAAAACCAAGTCGTGGCAGACCTCCGTTTCACGCCGCGTCGAAACTGCGAGCGAATATGAGTATGACTACAACAACTTCAAGTGCGGAAAATATTACTATGACCTCGACGGCGACGGCAGGCTTGAGCTGTTCATTTGCCTGAGCTATCAACGGGGCGAGCTTCAGTACAGCTTTCCGTACATTCTCGACATAAAGGGAACTACGGTCTTTTGCGCATATGAATTTCAATCCACCTGCCCGGTAAGATATTCCGATCACATAACTCTTCTTCAAGGCACTGATAAAAACTACTATTTCATCATCGACTCGAACGACGGCGGAATATACGATGCGGCGGGAAAATACCGTTACTGTGATGGCAAGCTTATACATATAGACAGCGTACACGCCTATAACACCACCGGCTCCCTCGAATCGGGTTATCCCGCCGTATATTATGTCAGCGGCGGCGCAGACCTGTATTTGAACAATGTCATTAAGGACTGGAAATCAGGCAGCGGAGACGCGGTCGAAAGCGTTGACGAAAACACATATGAGACCCGCAAAGATGCCCTCTATAAAGGAACCGAAATAGTATACTACTACAGTTAATATTTTTCCGTAACCTGACAAGCGGGCGGTGAATACTCTGTAATATGACTTTTCGGGAGGCGTATTATGGGTAACATCAGCTATTTTCTCGGGTGCAGCTCACCCGAGGGGTTTCACTCATTTTTCGACGAGCTTTGTCCGACTCATTCGGGCGGGTATACATATATAATAAAGGGCGGTCCGGGCACGGGCAAATCGAGCCTGATGAAACGGATAAACTCCGCCCTGATAGACGCGGGGATAGAGCCGGAGCTGATATACTGCTCATCCGACCCCGCTTCGCTCGACGGCGTATACGCGCCCGCGCTCAACTGCTGGATAGCGGACGGCACTTCTCCGCACACGCTCGAGCCGAAATATCCGGGCGCCGCGCAGGAGACAGTTGACCTTGGCAGGTTCTGGGATAAAGATATTCTGCGTTCGCGCGCGGATGAGGTCATCGCGCTGACCGACGAAAACGCCGCGTGCCACCGCAGATGCAGGCGTTTTCTCGAAGCGAGCGCCCTGCTGCGCGAGGATATACTGCGCCTGACGCTCGGCTGCACGGACACGGCGAAAATCAAGCGCGCGGCTTCGCGCATTGCGTCGCGCGAGTTCGGCAGGCCGACCGGGCGCATCGGCGAAGAGAGTCACAGAATGATATCCGCCGTCACTCCGGACGGGATAACTTTCTTCGGTGAGACCGTAAGACAGCTCTGCGAGCGCATATATATCATCGAGGACGACAACATCGCGAGCTCCGCAGCCCTGCTGTCACTGCTTCGCGGATACGCCCTCTCCGGCGGTCATGACATAATCACGAGCCCGTCTCCCCTTTCACCGGACGGCGAGCCCGAACATCTGCTCATCCCCGACCTGTCGCTCGGCTTCGTGACCTCAAACAGGCTGCATCCCGCGGAGTTTGACGGCGCGGTGAAGATAAACTCCTCGCGCTTCACCGATCGCGCCGCGCTGCGCCGGCATATGTCGCGGCTGAACTTCACCAAAAAAGCCTACGGCGAGTTTATCGGCGAGGCAATAGCCTCACTCGAGAGCGCAAAGAGTATACACGACGACCTCGAGAGCATATATATCTCCGCCATGGACTTTTCGCACATGGATGAGCTCGCGAAGAGTATTGCGGAGGATATGTTGAAGAGAAAAATATAATATTTATCTGCATTTCTATTATAATAGTAAAAACAAACGTCAGGGCAATTGAGCCCCGACGCTTGTTTTGTTACAGTTCATCGTTGAAGAAGTCATAGTCAACTCTCTTGACCACATAAGTTTCAACAACTGAAACCCCTAAATTATATTCAATCATCAACTCTGTCAATTGATTTCCATCCACCAGGACGATTTTCTGATGGAGCTGTTTTTCTGCAAAGGCAATCGCCTCTTTTGAAAAGTGCGCCGTTGTGATAAAAATCCCTTTTGTTGCGCCCTGCCCTGCCAGCGCACCCAAGAATTTCTGTATCTCCGGTCTGCCGACCGTGCTATCCGAACGCCACTTTTTTGCTTGTATATAAATCGAATCGAAGCCGAATTTATCCGCCGACACTATTCCGTCGATACCTTCATCGCCTGATTTCGGAGTAACTGCCATTTCGTTCTGCTTCAGTGTGCCATAGCCCATTTTTATAAGCAGCCTTACAATTAAATTTTCAAAATCATACGGACTCATTTTCAGCAGCTCGCTCATCAGACTGTCACAAAGCGACGAATTGATTTCGCGTATTGAAAGCTCAAGCTGTTCCTGCGGACTTTCTTCTTTTTTATTTATGTCGACGCAATTGTCCGACTGAGTATTCTTGGGATTTGAAAACTCATTAAAGGAATCAAATCTGCGCAAATATTCAAGATCGACATTGCTGCTGCCATTCTTCACAGCTTCTTCGCCCAAATCCGTTATTACATATACCGACCTGGATGTCCTATCTATCAACCCGGCCTTTTTCAAATATGTTATCGCCCATCCGACACGGTTCAAATATGTCGGTTGCCCGCTCGGCAACGCTTCTCTTTTGTCCTCGTCACTGAGGTTGAATTTATTGGCGCAGTATTCCGCGACTTCTTTTAAATTATGCTCTTTGCCGTCTGCAAGGCAGTCAAGAATAGACGGAAAGAACTGATAATATTTTGGCACCGGCATTTTAACATTTCCTCTCTTCGCATCATGTCTGTTCTATATCGAATTATATCACAACATTATACAAAAAACAACCAAACCTGAAATCGACCGTTCTTTCAAAAGACAGACATAAAAAACGGGCGTCCGCATAACGGACGCCCGCGTCAACTCTGGAGAAAATTATTCGCCGACAACGTTGACAGCTCTGAGCTTGCTGGAATCCTTGGGATCCGGCTCGACCTCGAAGGTGACCTTCTGACCCTCGGTGAGAGTTCTGTAGCCGTCTGCAACGATAGCGGAGAAATGTACGAAAACATCGTCGCCGCCCTCATCGTTAGCGATGAAGCCAAAACCTTTTTCTGCGTTGAACCATTTGACTGTACCCTTCATTGTGGTACCTCCGTGAAAAAATTTGCATTCTATATTATATGTTGTGCAATGGACTCACACATTTTTGTGAACCATCAAACGGTCAATGGCTTACAAAAACATGCGAGTCCACAGAAACATTTGTCAGAATACGCATTAATTATATATTCACATTGCGCTTTTGTCAAGAGCGATTTTGTCGAATAAAAAGAATAATAGATAAAAATTTATAAATTTTTAATTGACATTTCCTCTTTTGCGGAGTATGATAAATGCATATCCATTGGGGAGTAGCTATGGGCAAAAGCCCATCTCGCTGTCACCAACCGTCGTGCAGGTCGCGATAACCGACCGAGCCCGGCTGGCAGCAGACATATGCATTGAATGCGTTTGAGGCAAGACCTTTGGCAGACATGGTCTGTCGAAGGTCTTTTTTGTTTAACCGAAAGGGAGGCATAAAAATTGAAGTACTATCTTGAAGACGTCCGCGAGGTGTTTAAGCGGACGGAGAGCTCGGAAAACGGACTTTCGCAGTCCGAGGCCGAACGCCGTCTTGAGAAATACGGCAAAAACAAATTGGCACAGGCAAAGCAGAAATCGCTCGTCAGGCGGTTTTTTGAGCAGCTTGCCGACCCGATGATAATCATCCTTATCGTCGCCGCGGTCATATCCGCCGTGACGACAGTCTACGAGGGCAAGGTCTCCGGCTCGCCGTCCTTCCCTACGGACACCGTGATAATCCTCGCCGTTGTGCTCATAAACGCCGTGCTCGGCGTCTTGCAGGAGAGTAAGGCGGAAAAGGCTATCGAGGCGCTGCAGGAGATGAGCGCGGCGACCTCCAAGGTCATTCGCGAGGGCAGGATAATGACTGTCAAGAGCGAAGATCTGACCGTCGGCGATATCGTGGTACTCGAGGCGGGCGACGCCGTTCCCGCGGACTGCCGCATATTCGAGAGCGCCAGCCTTAAAATAGAGGAGGCTGCGCTGACGGGCGAGAGCGTGCCCGTGAGCAAGATTATCTCCGTTCTCGGCGCGGGCGACGGCGGCGATATTCCGCTGGGCGACAGAAAGAACATGGCGTATATGGGCAGCGCCGTTGTCTACGGACGCGGCAAGGCCGTTGTCACCGACACGGGCATGAATACCGAGATGGGCAAGATAGCCGACGCCATAACAAAGGCGGAGGACGGACAGACCCCGCTCCAGAAAAAGCTTGCGGGACTCTCTAAGACTCTCACCTTCCTCGTGCTTGGAATCTGCGTTTTCATCTTCGCGTTCTCGCTGTTCATGGAGCGCTCCACTCTCGCGGGCGGCGATCCCGCGCTGATATTCAAGAGCGTTATCGACGTGTTTATGGTAGCCGTCAGCCTCGCCGTTGCCGCCGTTCCCGAGGGACTTGCGGCGGTGGTCACTATCGTGCTGTCAATAGGCGTTACGAACATGTCGAAGAAAAATGCGGTTATCCGCAAGCTCACCGCTGTTGAGACGCTCGGATGCGCGCAGATAATCTGCTCTGACAAGACAGGCACTCTCACGCAGAATAAGATGACCGTCGTCGATCATTACGGCGACGAAAAGCTGCTCGCAAGAGCCATGTCCCTCTGCTCGGACGCGGAGGAGGATGCGGATGGAGCAGTCACGGGAGAACCCACCGAAGCGGCTCTCGTAAACTTTGCGATAAGCCTCGGGATGCACAAGGGCGATTTGAAAGCAGACAGCCCGAGAATCGGCGAAGCTCCGTTCGACTCCGGCAGAAAGATGATGTCCACCGTCCACAAGACACCGGACGGCATTATTCAATACACAAAGGGTGCTCCCGATGTTGTCGTCGATCTCTGCACCCACGCTTTTATTGACGGAAAAATCGTTCCGATGACAGACGAGATAAAGGCGACAATAGCCTCGGAAAACAAGAGGATGGCGGATAAGGCTCTGCGTGTGCTCGCGGCGGCGATGAGAAAATACGACTCCGCGCCCGACGATTTTTCGCCCGAGGCGCTCGAGCATGACCTGATATTCATCGGCCTTACCGGCATGATAGACCCCGTTCGCCCGGAGGTCAAGGCGGCTATAGAGGAGTGCCGCGGCGCGGGTATAACCCCCGTTATGATAACCGGCGACCATAAGGACACCGCCGTTGCGATAGCCTCGGAGCTCGGCATACTCACCGATCCGTCACAGGCAATAACCGGCGCGGAGCTCTCCGCGATGAGCGACGAAGAGTTCGCGGACAGAGTCGAAAATATATATGTATACGCACGCGTGCAGCCCGAGCACAAGACGAGAATAGTCAACGCCTGGCGCGCAAAAGGCAAGATAACCGCCATGACGGGCGACGGCGTCAACGACGCGCCGTCGATAAAGAGCGCGGATATCGGAATAGGCATGGGCATAACCGGCACGGACGTCACAAAGAATGTTGCAGACATGGTGCTCACGGACGACAACTTCGCGACCATTGTCAACGCCGTCGAGGAGGGGCGCAGGATATATGACAATATCCGAAAGGCCATTCAGTTCCTGCTCGGCTCGAACCTCGCGGAGGTGCTCGCGATATTCACCGCAACGCTTCTCGGCTTCACCATTCTCGAAGCGCCGCATCTGCTGTTCATAAACCTCGTCACCGACTGCTTCCCGGCGCTCGCGCTCGGACTCGAAAAGGCGGAGAGCGATATCATGCGCCGCCGCCCGCGCGATCCGTCGGACGGAATATTTGCAGGCGGGCTCGGCTTTGATGTGCTCTATCAGGGCCTGCTGGTCACCGCACTGACCCTCGCGGCGTTCTTCATAGGCGAACGCTTTGAGACCGGTCACTGGGCGTTCATGAACATCGCACAGTGCGAGCAGGGCATGACGATGGCATTCCTCACCATGTCGATGTGCGAGATATTCCACTCGTTCAACATGCGCTCGCAGCGCGGCTCGGTCATAAAGATGAGCCTTCGCGGCAGTCACAACATGCCGTTGTTCGGCGCGATGGTAGCGTCTCTCGTGCTGACGACGGCGGTTATTGAGATACCGTTCCTCGCAAACGCCTTCGGCTTCACTCCGATAGGCTTCGCCGAATATGCGACATCGCTCGCCCTCGCGTTTTCGATAATCCCGATAGTCGAGATAATCAAGGTCGTTCAGCGTGCCGCAGCGAAAAGAAAAGTCTCCAGATAATATAATAATTTGACATCGCGCCCGGCACATTCCAGATCAATGAGCTGCTCATTTCCGCAGGTCTCTCGGTCTCCACTATCCCGGTGTTCGAGATAGGCAAGGCTATCAGACGCGCGGCAGAGCGCAGAAAAGAAAAGAAAGCTGCGTAAAAATTGATATAATGCGTCCCCTGCGCCGAGAGGTGCGGGGGATGTTTTTTGCGGTTGATTTCTGCAGATCGGAGCGCTGAGGTGTCTGTACTTTCAACGCAGCCGCATCATGTGACCGTTTTATTGGACTCTGCTCTTGCGGAAAGTGTATATTTCCCGGAAATCATTGTGCGCATTCAAACAGGTGCTATACTGAACTCGAGATAGGCGTTACAGCTGTATCTCGGGGAGGCGTACCATGACAATTCTTAGGATACTTTTGTTAGCCGCTATAATTATTGCAGTAGATGTTTTGACAATTGCCGTTCCTCTCAGCATATGGGTCAGGCGGAACGGATGCAAGACGGCAACAAAGGTTTATTTTCTCAAATCCAATGTTTCGAGCGGCGAAACTTTTCAATATGTACTGTCGGCTCTTCGGCGCATTGATTGCATTAAAATAAAAAGAGTGCGTGAAAACCGCGGCTATATAAAAGTAAAGCTCCGGCACAAAAAGCCGCGCTGCAAGTGCAGAATTAAATTTTGTATCACAAGCGACGGATTGGTCGCACTGTTTCCTACTGTATCCTGTCCGCCCGTTACCGACAAAATATGGGATATTTTCTTAACGGAGTTTTATCTTCCGGAGTAGTTTTTCGCAATGTTCAAAAGGCTTGCGACTGTGTCAAAATGATATATGCTTCGTTCAAATCTCCGGAATATGTCACTGAGACTGTATACGAAACGGAATATTATCCGAAAGTCATCGGTTGGGAAAGCCGGACGACGGAGAGGCATATAACGAGCAAAGCGAGCAGCCGTGATGTAATAATACTGTTCAGCAACGGACGAATCTACTCCGGATTGCTTGAAACCAAGAGCAAGCTGTATAAAGACGCTGTGAAGTTTTCAAATCAGCAGCGGCTGTCAAAATAATATAAACAGGACTGCGAACCGCCGCAGTCCTTATTTTCATTTTGAGATAAACAGCCCCGATGTGACTAAAACATACTATTTTTATATCCTTTTACAAGTGCAAACTGCGCTCAATTTGTTTATATAACGTTAATGAATATATTTTTATTTTTTTGTTGAAATCTATAGTAATGTATGCTATAATTTCTTCAAAACTGTGGTTAATTTTTATGCAGTAAATCTAAACGCGCAGCGGCGCTTTGATAAGGAGGACTTTTTTTTGAAAGCCTATAACGCGAAAGACATCAGAAATATCGCCATAGCAGGTCATGGCGGCAGAGGAAAAACAACCCTTGCGGAAGCAATGCTCTACACCGCGAAGGCTACCGACAGACTCGGCAGAGTCGCCGACGGCACCACCGTGCTCGACTTTGACGCCGAGGAGAAAAAGAGAAAGGCCACGGTTTCAACCGCTGTTGCCGCTATCGAGTGGAACGGCGCGAAGATAAATATAATCGACACTCCCGGTCTTTTTGACTTTGCGGGCGGCATGAGCGAAGGCATCCGCGCGGCGGACAGCGTGCTCATCGTCACTGCGGCGGGCTCCGGTTTTGACGTCGGCGCAGAGAAAGCTCTCAAGGCGGCGAACGCCAGAGGCATTTCGAGAATGTTCGCCATCACCCGCTGCGACGCGGACAATACAGATTTCTATAAAACATTTGCAGCTATAAAAGACGCAGTCGGCGGCGCTATCTGCCCCGTTATCGTCCCCTATATGGACGGCGGCAAGGTTGCGGCATATGTCAACCTCGCGTCCCGCAAGGCTTTTGACTACAGCGGCGGCGAGAAGAAAGAGGTCGCAATGCCCTCCGACCCGCAGCTTGACGAGATGCTCGATATACTTACAGAAGCAGTCGCTTCGAGCGACGACGAGCTGATGGAGAAGTTCTTTGCAGGCGAGACTTTCACCCGCGAAGAGATAATCAAGGCTCTCAACTCCGGCGTCAGCGACGGCTCCGTTATCCCCGTATACGCCTGCGCGGGCTACACCTGCGAAGCTATCGATATGCTCCTTGACGAGATAGTCTATTCCGCTCCCTCCGCAGCCGACAAGGCAGGCGAGAACGGTCTTCCCTGCGACGAAAACGGCCCGCTTGCGGCTATCTGCTTCAAGACTATCGCCGACCCGTTCGTCGGCAAGATGTCCTTCTTCAAGGTCGTTTCCGGCAAGATAACTTCGGACACCCCCGCTTATAACTCCCGCACCGAAGAGAGCGAGAGAATGGGCAAGATAATCACCCTCAAGGGCAGCAAGCAGGAGGACGCATCCTGCATCCCCGCAGGTGACATCGGCGTTGTCACAAAGCTTGCGGGCATCAAGACCGGAGACACGGTCTGCTCGGCAAAGAACCCGATAACCCTTGAGGGCATCAAGTTCCCGACCCCCTGCCTTTCAATGGCAGTCAAAGTCCGCAAGAAGGGCGACGAAGAGAAGGTCGCGGCGAGCTTGCTCAGGCTCCTCGAAGAGGATCCCACGATTTCGTTCGTCATCAACAAAGAGACCCGCGAGCAGATTCTCTCCGGTCTCGGCGAGCAGCACCTTGATGTTATCGTTTCCAAGCTCAAGAACAAGTTCGGCGTTGAGGTCGATCTCAGCGTGCCGAAGGTTGCATACAGAGAGTCCATCCGCAAGAAGGTCGAGGTTCAGGGCAGACACAAGAAGCAGTCCGGCGGACACGGCCAGTTCGGCGATGTGTTCATCCGCTTCGAGCCCTGCGAGAGCGACGATCTCGTTTTCGCCGAGGAAGTTGTCGGCGGCTCAGTGCCGAAGAACTTCTTCCCCGCAGTTGAAAAGGGTCTGCGCGACAGCGTCAAGAAGGGCGTACTTGCCGGCTACCCGATGGTCGGCATAAAGGCGACTCTTTACGACGGCTCTTATCATCCGGTCGACTCGTCCGAAATGGCGTTCAAGACCGCCGCGAACATAGCATACAAGAACGGTATCCCGCAGGCGAACCCCGTTATCCTTGAGCCTATCGGCACTCTGAAGGCTTATATGCCCGACGAGAACCTCGGCGACATCATGGGCGATGTCACAAAGCGCCGCGGCCGCGTGCTCGGCATGGGTCCGTCCGACGAGCCGAAGATTCAGGAGCTCATCGCGGAAGTTCCCATGGGCGAGATGGGCGATTTCTCGACCGTCCTTCGCTCCGTGACCGCCGGCAGAGGCTGGTTCACCCTTGAGTTCACCCGATATGAGGATGCGCCGCCCGTCGTTGCACAGAAGGTTATCGAAGAGGCAAAGGCAAACGACGCCGAAGCAGATAAATAAAAACATAAAGAGAGAGCTGTCAAAAGGCAGCTCTCTTCTTAATTTAATATCAAAACCCGCCCGGCATCGCGCCGTGCGGGTCAGTTTTATTTTGAATTGCGGCTTTGAAGCGAGATTTCGTCATTCGTCTTTATAACAAATCCGACCGCGCCGCCTGTGTTCGTTATCAGCAGCTCGTCGCTGCCCGCGATGCTCGCATATATATTGTCGACATCGATATCAACAGTATAGCTCCATGTGCCGCTGACTATCATTCCGCTGCCGTTGTCTATTTTGACAACGACCTTGCAGTCGTCATACTTGAGCGTGATGCTGCCCTTTGAGCAGTTCACCTTGACGCTCGGCATGGCTTCAAAAACTCTGTCGAGGTTCCCGACCGTGCCGACAGTCCTGCCGACCGGACCCTGATGCGCGTCCTTAGTATTCTGATCGTCCTGCTGCATCCTAACGTTGAGCGTCACTATGGTGTAGTTGCCGTAAGCGACGGCGTTCGCGGAGATAAGGTCGCTCGACTTAATTTCATCGGGCACTCCGGGCACTTCGTTCACAGGCGTGCTGTTCGCCGCGAGCGCCGCAGAGGCTATGCCCGTAAACAGGGAGAGCATTCCCTTTTGGAAGCTGTTGCGCGGAGTGTAATCAACGCGCTTCATGGACATATACTGCGTGGCGTCGATGCTCTTGGTGTTCGCCGCCGCAGCTTTGTAATACTTGAGCACCCGCGAAGTGTTCGTGGAGTTGAGCCCCTTGTAGACGTTGACAGTCTCGGTCTTTGTTCCGCCGGAAACATTGGAGCGCGTCGCGGTTCTTGAGTCGGTCGTCGGCTCGTCAGTTGTCAGCTCCGCAGAGTCGGTGGACTCCTCATGAATATTCCCCGCATCAGTGACCGAGGGTTCGTCCGTAGAAGACTCCGAACCGTCATCGTTCGTTCTGCACGCCGAAAAGGAAAAGAGCATAGCCGCCGCAAGCAAAAGTGCGGCAAATCTCATAAGCTTTTTGTTCATTCTTCTCCCCCCGACAGATTTTATCTGAGTGTTGCACTTGATTAGGCTTATATTTTAAGATATTGAAGCAGACAGGTCAAGAAAAATCTTATAAAAAAACATGGCAAAAAATTAATTTTTGATAAAGCCGCAGTTTATCCGACGCATATCCCCGACAGCCGACAAAAAACCGCCCGTCTGGAAAAGACGGACGGCTTCGATTTTTTTCAGATATCAGCCCTTAGCGGTGTAAGAGAAAGCGACGATACCCTTGAGGTTATTGACGGAGACGATGGAGACCTTGATGCCGTTTGCATAGACATTGACATCATATGCCCAGCTGCCTTCAACGATCTTGCCGGTGGTGTTGTCAATCTTGACGACGACCTTGCAGTTGGTGTATGTCAGCTCAATCTTGCCGTCCTTGTAGTCGACGCTGAGTCCGAGCTCTCTGATAGCGTTATCGACATCGCCGAGAGTACCGACTGCGCAGCCGACGGAACCGCTGTGGTTATCAGCCTTCGCGCCCTGAGTCTGATCCTTGACGTTGAAGGTGATTGTGGTGTAGTTGCCGCTGGTCACCGCGCTGGCGCTCTTCATGTGGCTCGCCTGCATGCCCGAGGGCTTGCCGGGGATATCGGTACGATCCTTGGAGTTCTTGTTGAGTGCGTTTGCAACGGGCTTCTGAGCTATCTTGAGCAGAGCGCCGAGGCTGCCGTCAGCAGTGATTCTGCCCTTGAGAGCCATGTTCTGTCTGCCGCTCTTGAACTGCTTTGTCTTGGCGATAGCCGCCTGATAAGCTTTGATGCAAGCTGCTGCGTCGTTGGTGTTGAGACCCTTGGAGGGAGTCGTGCTGCCCTTGGTCGTGTTCTTTGTATCGGAGGACTGAGAAGCCTTAGTCTCGATAACGGTGTGACCCTCTTTATCGGTGACTACCTCGGTCTCGACCTCGAAGGAAGCCTCTTCGGAAGAAGCGGTATCATCGGAAGCGGAAACATCCGCCGCCTGACCGGAGGTCTGCGCGTCACCGGCAGTGGTGTCGTTGTTTGTGTCATTCTTCTTGCACGCCGCGAACGAGAGAACGAGGACAGCGGCAAGGATTATTGCCAGAATCTTTTTCATCTTATTTCACTCCTTATTGATTTATATATAATTGTATAATCGTTGTTCCAATCATTCAATAGACAAAAGATAAAATTTCGTTTAACGGGGGTAGTCCAAATTGTGTAAATGCGTCATTAGTAAAACACATCGGGGAAAAGTGTTTTGATTTTGGCGGCGGTTTCGCGTAAGTATCCGAAAATAAGAATTTGCCTGTTGATAAATCGAGGACAACCACGACAATTTTTATCCGGACGCAATCCCTCAATCTCGGCTTCGCCGATCCAGCTTTCTTTACACAAGGGAGCCGACAACAATTTTATATGTGAGAATAAAAATACCGTTATATTGCCTGAAGAACTCCGCCGCTATTGGCATATAAGTGCGTCTGCTCATTCTCCCCGACCGCAAGCGAAAAGCCCTCCGCACTCAGAGTGCAGAGGGCTGAATTTCGTTTTTTTGTTACGCAAGTATCTCGCCCATGAGACCGGGAGTTGCGCCTGCGGCGTTGGACTCATCGGTATCGATGTGCATTGCCAGCGCATACTTCGGGCTGACTCTGACGACGACATCGCCGAAAACGAGCGAACGGCCGTTGGAGTCGATCTTGACGCTGACTATCTGCTTGTCCTGAAGACCGTATTTCTCGGCATCCTCGGGAGTTGCGTGGATGTGTCTCTGCGCTGCGATAACGCCGCACTCAAGCTCTATTTCGCCCTTGGGGCCGACAAGCTTGCAGGCGCCGCTGCCCGCAACGTCGCCGCTCTCTCTGACAGGAGCAGTCACGCCTATCGAACGGGCGTCGGTGAGCGAAATCTCAACCTGATTCTCGGGACGCACGGGGCCGAGGATGGAGACCGCCGGGAAGCTACCCTTCGGTCCGACAACGGCAACACGCTCGTTGCTCGCGAACTGGCCGGGCTGAGAGAGCTCCTTCTTGACGGTCAGCTCATAGCCCTCGCCGAAGAGGATATCGAGAGCTTCTCTGGTGACATGTACATGGCGCGCGGAAGTTTCAACAAGAACTTTCTTTTCCATTTTAAATATCCTTCTTTTTCACTTGATATGTTTGTAAATGCATTTTGAGGCAGGAAATTCCTGCCTCAAAACAGTCATTTTGTTTAATTAGTAAGCGATGTTGTAAATGGTCTTTGTGCCGAAAGGAAGCACTACCATTTCGTCGCCAAGAGGAAGGTGAATTGTCCATTTGGCATCATATGTAGCATTGATAACGCGGCTGGTCTTAGCATCAACCTTAACGGTAACTGTACCGGAGGGATACTCCATCTGAGCGGTGCCGATTTTAAAGGCTTTAGCGACAGACTTAAGCACGCCGCCGCTAAACTGATCGTTGATAACAGACGGGAGAACCACGCTGAAAACCTTCGGGGCATGACCCGAGCCGTGATGAACGTTGGAGGAAGCCTTGTCGGCAACCGTCTTTATAGTAATGGTGTAAACTCCGCCCGCCTCGGTGCAAGTTGCGCTTGCGACATCATTCGCAGTAAGCTTGCTCGACCAGGACTCGTTCTCAACAGGGAAGTTAGCCTTTATAGCCGCAGAATTGGAGAATGTTTCGGAGCCCTTGCTGTTCTTCTTGAGCTGACCGTCAACAAAGCTGTCTATACCGCCGACAAGCTTATCGACGATGGAGGGCACTCCGGTGATTTTGCCGCTTCTGTAGTTCGTCTCAGAAACTCTTGTAACGCTCTTCGCACTGGGCTTAACGCCGTTAATGGCCTTGTTGAAATACGCAACTATCTCAGCCTTTGTCGCGGGCTTGGAAGCAGTGCTGCCGCCGCCCTGATTGCCGCCCTGATTACCGCCCTGATTGCCCTTCTTGGTCTCCTCGGGAGCTACGGTGTTGCCGGAAGCGTCGGTCTGAGCCTCGGTGGACTCGTCGCCGCTGACGGACTCAGCTTCGCTGGACTCGTCGTTTGCAATCGTCTCGCCGTTTGCCGAAGTGTTGGGCTCGCCTGTGGTTGTGTCGCTGTTGTCCTTATCCTTCTTGCAGGCTGCAAAAGCAAAAACGAAGCAGAGAGCAAGGACAAGAGCTATGATCTTCTTTGTCATTTCAGTTACCTCCGAATATGAAATCTTCATTCAGTCGCGCTTTTTTTGCGGTTTTCTCTCCCGAGCGAATGAGCACGAAAAATCAATTCACTGCTTGCGCGGTCGTATTCATTATAAAATAAAAGAGTGCAAAAATCAATGGAAAATTAAAGATTTATGAAATTTTTATCGATTAACCTCTTTTGATTTGAGAAATTGTTCTTTGGCTCTTGATTGACAGGCGTTTTTCTGCAATAATATAGTGTATATATTTACCTACAGAAACGGAGTGCGGTTTAATGACTGATAACGAAAGACTCGCCGATCTCCTGTTCGGCTCGGACATATTGACGCCGGAGGAGTGCGAGCTGAGATTTCCCCCGCGTGAGCTGCCCGAGGGCGCGCGCGTGACCCGATTCTCACCGAGTCCGACGGGGTATCTCCATATAGGCGGCCTGTTCGGCGCGCTCGTCGATTTTCTTACGGCGAGAGTCAGCGGCGGACTTACTTATCTGAGAATCGAGGACACGGACAAGAAGCGTGAGGTCGCCGACGGCGTGTCCGCAATAATCAACGGATTCAAAAATTTCGGTCTCGAATTTGATGAGGGCGTGACCGGATTCGACACGGAGAAGGGCGCCTACGGTCCTTATACCCAGAGCAAGCGCGTTGAAATTTACCATGCGGTCGCCAAGCGTCTTGTGCAGGAGGGCAAGGCATACCCCTGCTTCTGCACTGCGGACGAGCTCGCCGCTATCCGCGAAGAGCAGGAAAACGGCGGCGCGGCGATAACTGGATATTTCGGCAAATGGGCAAAGTGCCGCGACCTGAGCTTTGACGAGCAGAAGAGACGCATCGAGGCTGGCGAGCCCTATGTGCTCCGCTTCCGCTCCGAGGGCGACGAGAACAAGAGAATTGTCTTTGACGACATGATCCGCGGCAAAATTGAAATGCCGGAGAATATAATCGATGAGGTGCTTTTGAAGAGCGACGGCGTGCCGACCTATCACTTTGCACATGTCTGCGACGACCACTTCATGCGCACGACGCACGTTATTCGCGGCGAGGAGTGGATATCCTCCGTCCCGAAGCACATCGCGCTGTTCAAGGCGTGCGGCTACAGAGTGCCGAAATACGCGCACACTCCGCAGGTCATGAAGATAGACGAGGAGACGGGCGCCAAGCGCAAGCTCTCGAAGAGAAAAGACCCCGAGGCGGCGGTCAGCTACTTCGTTGAGCAGGGATATCCCAAGGAGAGCGTTATCGAATATATCATGACGCTGCTCAACTCGAACTTTGAAGACTGGCGCAGAGCGAATCCCACGGAGGACTGCTGGAAGTTCCCGTTCAATCTCAAGAAGATGAGCGTGAGCGGATGCCTGTTTGACATGGCGAAGCTCAACGACGTGAGCAAGAATATTATTTCGCACATGACGGCGGACGAGGTGCTCGGCAATATACTGAACTGGGCGAAAGAATATGACGAGGAACTCTACAAGCTTCTCGACTCTAACCGCGATTTTGCGCGCGGCATATTCTCGATAGACCGCGACTGCCCGAAGCCGCGAAAGGATATCGCAAACTGGGAGCAGGTCAAGGACTTCGTCTCGTATTTCTACGATGAAATCTACACCCCCGACTACACCCTGCCCGAGAATATCAGCGCAGGCGATGCGGCGGCGATACTTCAAAAATACATCGGCGAGTTTGACATAAACGACGACAAGGACGCATGGTTTGCGCGCATCAAGGCGATGTGCGAGCCGCTCGGCTACACGCCCAACGTCAAGGAATACAAGAAAGATCCCACGGCGTTCAAGGGTCATGTCGGCGACCTTTCGACCGTTATCAGAATCGCGGTGACTTCGCGCCGCAACACGCCCGATCTTCATTCGATAATCAGGCTGCTCGGCGAGGACAGAGTCAGAGCGAGACTCGCTGCGGCGCTCGCACACTACAAGGAGGAGAACTAAATGGCGGACAGCACCAATCTCAATTCAAATTTTATCACTGATTTTATAGACGAGGATCTTGCAAACGGGGTCAACACCCGCGTGCAGACGAGATTCCCTCCGGAGCCCAACGGCTATCTGCACATCGGTCACGCAAAGGCGATATGCATTGACTTCAGCATCGCGGAAAAATACGGCGGAGTGTGCAATCTCCGTCTCGACGACACGAATCCCTCGAAAGAGGATGTCGAATATGTCGACGCGATAAAAGAGGACATTGAGTGGCTCGGCTACAAATGGAACGAGGTCTATTACGCATCGAGCTATTTCGATTTTCTCTATGAGTGCGCGATAAAGCTCATCAAAGAGGGCAAGGCGTATGTCTGCGACCTGTCGCCCGACGAAATACGCGAATACCGCGGCACTCTTACAGAGCCGGGCAAAAACAGCCCCTACCGCGACCGCTCGGTTGAAGAGAATCTCGACCTCTTCCGCCGCATGACCGAGGGCGAGTTTGCAAACGGCGAAAAAGTTCTGCGCGCCAAGATAGATATGGCGAGCCCGAACATCAATATGCGCGACCCGGTCATCTACAGAATCGCGCACGTCTCCCACCATCAGACGGGCGACAAGTGGTGCGTCTATCCGATGTATGACTTTGCCCATCCCCTCTCCGACGCTGCGGAGAAGGTCACATATTCCCTGTGCTCGCTCGAGTTCGAGAATCACAGACCGCTCTACAACTGGTTCATCAACGCTATCGGCTTTGAAGAGCCGCCGCGCCAGATCGAGTTCGCGCGCCTTAATCTCAACTACTGCGTGACGAGCAAAAGAAAGTGCCTCGAGATGGTTCAGACCGGCGTTGTCAACGGCTGGGACGACCCGAGAATGGTCACTCTCTGCGGTATGCGCCGCAGGGGCTATCCCGCCGCCGCAATACGCGATTTCATAAGCCGCGTCGGCGTTGCAAAAGCGTACAGCGTGGTTGACTACGGTCTGCTCGAAGCGTGCGTCAGAGACAATCTCAATCAGAACTCCCCGCGCGCCATGGCGGTTCTCAATCCCCTCAAGCTCGTTATCGACAACTACCCCGAGGGCAAGACCGAGGAGATAGAGGTCGAGATAAATCCCGACAAGCCCGAGCTCGGCCGCCGCAAGGTCACATTCTCCCGCGAGCTCTATGTTGAGCGCGAGGACTTTATGGCAGAGCCCGTGAAGAAATATTTCAGGCTCTTCCCCGGCAACGAAGTGCGTCTCAAGAGCGCATATTATGTGACCTGCAACTCATATGATACCGATGAAAACGGCGAAGTCACCTGCCTGCACTGCACCTACGACCCCGAAAGCCGCGGCGGCGAGACGCCCGACGGCAGAAAGGTTCGCGGCACCCTGCACTGGGTCAGCGCGGCGGACAACGTGAAAGCTCAGGTGCGCCTCTATGACCGCCTGTTCAACACCGAGAACCCCGCAGGCGAGGACGGAAACGGCGACTATCTTCAGAACATCAACCCCGATTCTCTCAAAATTATCGACGGATGCCTGCTCGAGGGCGGACTCCGCGATGCAAAGCCGGGCGACACATTCCAGTTCATGCGCCAGGGCTACTTCTGCGTCGATAAGGACAGCACTCCGGGCAATCTTATCATAAACCGCACCGTTGCGCTCAACTCCTCATGGGACAAAAAGAAGAAATAAGCATTTTCAAGTAAGAAAGGTCGGTCAGGATGAAAGCTCTCAACAGAATTGTGACGGCTCTGCTGGCAATTGCAGTGTTCCCCGTCGCATATTTCACGGATCTCATAACCGTCTATATGCACGCGACTATCTATGATTCAAATATTGTAGAGAATCTGAGCGTCAAACGCATCATCGAGCTTTTCACGGGAGACGGTCTCTTCGCTGACCTCGTCAAAGGCGGCGCATCCGAGCTCCCGGACGGACTTTTGAAATTCAAGGGCAATTTTATCGCCTTTGTTGTATTCTTTGCCATCGCCCTGCTCGTCGCGCTCGCGACAATTATAGTCGCTGCGGCAACGAACTCGCGCAAGGCGACCGCTTCGCTCGGCGCGGCAGGTCTTTTGAGCATTATAGGCATGAGGATAGCGTTTTCCGCCGTCTCTTCGGCGGTCAAAGCGGGCACGCTGACCCTCGGTTCGCTGACCGACATGTCGTTCATGAATCTCTTCGGCAAGATAGTGCTCGTCACGATGAGCACGGCGCCTGCGGTGATGACGGTTTTGTTTTTGGCGATACTCATCTGGAACGTCGCGTTTATCGCAATCGACCTCGGCGAGGAACAGCCGAAGAAAAAAGCCAAGCACGCGAAGAAAAAATAAAAAACGAGGGAGTCGGATTTCCGGCTCCCTTTTTTTGATAGAACAAGGCTTTGTGTTGTGCCGAGCCGGCAACAGGGCTTCCAAATAGATTCTATTAAAAATCCGGGCTCGCCACGCCGCCAAAAGATTTTATCATCTTAATCAAAAAATCCGCTGTATCAATTGTCTTTGATACAGCGGATAATTTTTTATATTTTACACTCCGAACTGGCTGGCGTAGAGCTCTCTGTAGAAGCCGTTCTGTGCGAGCAGCTGTTCGTGTGTGCCCCGCTCGACTATCGTGCCGTTGTTCATAACCAAGATAACATCGGCGTCGCGGATGGTCGAGAGCCTGTGCGCAATAACGAAGCTCGTTCTGCCGTTCATCAGCGTGTTCATCGCCTTTTGGATATGCACTTCTGTGCGCGTGTCGACGGAGCTTGTCGCCTCGTCGAGGATGAGCACCGACGGGTTCGCGAGGATGGCGCGGGCTATCGTCAGAAGCTGACGCTGACCCTGCGAGATGTTCTCGCCGTTCTCTTCAAGCATCGTCTCGTAGCCGTCGGGCAGAGTGCTGATGAAGTGGTGAACCCTTGCCGCCTTTGCCGCGTCAATGACCTCTTCGCGCGAGCAGCCTTTGCGCCCGTAGGCTATGTTCTCCATTATCGTGCCCTCGAACAGCCATGTATCCTGGAGCACCATGCCGAATACACTGCGCAGATTTTCGCGCGGTATCGAGCGTATGTCGTGCCCGTCGAGAAGAATCTCGCCTTTATTGACATCATAGAAGCGCATGAGCAGGTTAACGAATGTCGTCTTGCCCGCTCCCGTCGGTCCGACTATCGCGACGAGCTGACCCGGCTCGACTTTCAGATTCATGTTTTCGATAAACGGCACTTCGGGAGTGTAGCTGAAGCTGACATCTTTGAATTCGACCTCGCCCTTGGGCTCTTCGATCCTGGTGTCGTAGCAGTCCGCGCACTCGTTGGGCTCATCGAGCAGGTTGAACACGCGCTCCGCACTCGCGAGCGAGGACTGAAGGTTGTTCGCGATGTTGCCGATGCTGACGAGCGGCTGCATGAAGAGCTTTGAATAAGTGAAGAAAGTTGTTATGTCGCCGAGAGAGAAGGTGCCCTTTATGACATACACGCCGCCTATGACGCAGATGAGCACATAGGCTATGTTGCTGACGAAATTTAATATCGGACCGATTATGCCGGAGATGAACTGCGCCTTGTATCCGGCTTTTGCGAGACTGACATTTATATCGTCGAACTCGTCTATCGCCTGCTCCTCGTGGTCAAAGACTTTGATGAGCGTGTGGCCGGTGTACATCTCTTCGATATGACCGTTTATGTTGCCCGTCTCGTCCCACTGGCGGCGGAAATAACGCTTGGAGCGCTTAGAGATGATCGATATCACGAGAAGGCTCGGCGGGAGCACAGAGAGCGTGATAAGAGTTAACTGCCAGCTGACATAGAACATCAGCGCAAGCATACCGATGAAGCTCACCGCAGAGGTGATTATCTGAATAAGGTTGTTCTGCAGGGTGTTGCTGATATTGTCGATATCATTCATCATCTTGCTGAGGATATCGCCCTTCGAGTGCGAGTCAATATAGCTCAGCGGCAGGTGGGTCAGCTTGTCGTTTACCTTGTCGCGCAGATCGCGCACGACGGACTGCGTGACGCCCGCCATGATATAGTGCTGAACATAGCTGAGCACCGCGCTCAGACCGTAGATGCCGAGAATGGTCAGCAGGATTTTCTGTATCTTTGAAAAGTTTATCTCGCCGCCGGAGAGCTTTATATCCGCCTGCTCTTTTATCGCGTCGACTATGTCGCCGAGGAACATCGGTCCCGTGACGGTCAGCACCGTACCGATAACGCCCGCTATGAGCACGACGACCATGCCGGGGATAAACGGCTTTAAGAGCGGCACGAAGCGCGAGACGGTCTCTTTGAAATTCTTCGGCTTTTCGCCGGGGCGGCGGTTGCCGCCGGAATATCCGCTGTATTTCTTTCTCGATTGCGAGGTGCGCTTTCTCTTCAGAGGTGATCTTCTGCTCATGCGAGTTCCTCCTTTGAAAGCTGGGATTGGGCAATTTCGCGATAGACCGTACAATTTTCAAGCAGCTCGCGGTGAGTACCGATGCCCGCCACCTTGCCCTCGTCGAGCACGATTATACGGCTCGCGTCGATTATCGTTCCGACGCGCTGGGCGACGATTATTTTTGTTATGTCCGGCATCCTCTCGCGCAGAGCCTTGCGGAGCTTTGCATCGGTTGAGAAGTCGAGAGCCGAGAAGCTGTCGTCAAAAACATATATCTCAGCCTTTCTTATCAGCACGCGCGCTATCGCGAGGCGCTGGCGCTGACCGCCGGAAAGATTCTTGCCGTTTTGCGAGAGCTCGCTGTCGAGTCCGTCCGGCATAGCTTTGACAAAGTCTGCCGCCTGCGCGGTTTCGAGCGCCTCCCACATCTCCTCTTCTGTAGCGTCGGGCTTGCCCATGCGCAGGTTGTCGGCGACGGTGCCGCTGAACAGGAATGCGCTCTGCGGGATGAAGCCTATCTTCTCGTGGAGGGTGCGCATCGACATATTCTTTATGTCCACGCCGTCAATGAGAATCCTGCCGCCCGAGACATCGTAGAATCGGGGGATAAGATTGACGAGAGTCGATTTGCCCGAGCCTGTCGAGCCGATAACGGCGGTGGTCTCGCCGGGCATGGTCTTGAAAGATATGCGCGAAAGTATCGGCGAATCGGCGCCCGGATAGCTGAAACTCACGCAGTCGAACTCAAGCTCGCTGCGGCGGTCTGTGTCGGGGGTTATCGGATGCTCGGTCTCTTTTATCATCGGGACGAGGTCGAGTACCTCGTTGATTCTCTTCGCGGATATCTCCGCTTTCGGGAGCATCACGAACAGCGACGCCGCCATGGAGACCGCGTAGATTATCATTATCATATAGACCATGAACGCCTGCAGATCGCCGACGGTGTTCGCTATCTGCACGCTGTCCGCGACGGCGTCGAGCGCGTCTATCTGATCCGCCGCCATCTTGAGGAGAATGGCAACTATGACATAGCAAAGAAGCGTTGCGAGCGGGATAAGGAACGCAAAAATACGGTTTATCTTGAGCATGAGTCCGGTCAGGTCGTAGTTTGCCTTTCTGAACTTCTCGTCCTCATATTCCGAGCGGTTGAACGCGCGGATAACTCTGATTCCGCTGAGCTTCTCGCGCAGGATGAGATTGAGTCTGTCGGTCTTTTTCTGCGCCTTGTCGAACATCGGCAGAACCTGCTTTGCGACGACGAGGGCGATAACCAAAATTATCGGAATAGCGATGAACATGACGGTCGAGAGCCTCTTATTCAGCGTGAACGCCATGAACGCGCCGCCGACCATGACTATCGGCGCGCTGATAATAATGCGGATCATCATCAGGATCATGTCCTGAATCTGGCGGATGTCGTTTGTCGTTCTCGTTATCAGCGAGGGCGTGCCTATCTTATCTATATCGCACTGGCTCAGCGACTCGACCTTGACGAACAGCGCGCGGCGAAGCGACAGACCGAAGCAGGCGGAAACCTTTGAGGAATAGTAGCTGCCCGCGATTGCCGCGCCTATCGCGATAGCGGAGAGCACCGCCATAACGCCGCCGATGAGCTGAACAGTGCCCATGCGCCCGTCGCCGATGCCGGTGTTTATCATCAGAGCCATCATCGCGGGCAGAATCAGCTGCATAAGATTGTTGAACAGCGAGAAAAACAGCGCCGCCACGGTAGCTCCCATATACGGTTTTAGAAATTTAACTATCTTTGTCACGAAGCGCGATACCTCCGTCTGTCGAAAAAAGACATAATTACAATTTATTTTATCATTGAAATGTGAACGGTTCAATAACTTTGGTAAACTTTCGGCGATAAATTGAATATATATTGCACGGACTCAATAAAAAAGGGGAGAAAATATGGACTGGTATTCGATGAGCGCCGCGGATGCGGTCGGCAAACTCAGCAGCAGCGTTGACAGGGGCTTGAGCTCGCGCGAAGCGGAGAAGCGGCTCGGGCAGGACGGCGAAAACATACTGCGCGGCAAAAAGAAAAAAAGTATCATCGCGGAATTTTTCGAGCAGTTCAAAGATTTCACCGTGATAGTCCTGCTCATAGCGAGCGGAGTGTCATTTGCGACCTCGTTTTTAGAGGAACACGGCGACTTCGCCGACCCGATAATGATATTGATAATAGTTATACTCAACGCCGCAGTCGGGGTCATTCAGCAGCGGCGCGCGGAGCATTCGCTCGAGGCGCTTAAAAATATGTCCGCGCCGACGGCGGCAGTCATAAGAGACGGAAAAGAGACAAAAATCCCTGCGTCGGAAGTTGTTCGCGGGGATATTATAGAAGTCCGTGCGGGCGATCTTGTCCCCGCCGATGCGCGGCTGATATCTTCACATTCGCTGTCGGCTCAGGAGAGCGCGCTGACCGGCGAATCAATGCCGTGCGAAAAGGATGCTCTCTGCCGTATTCCCGACGGCAGTCCGCAGGCGGAGCTCAAAAATATGATATTTTCGTCCTCAGTCATAACCGCAGGTCACGCCAGGGCAGTCGTGACTCAGACAGGCATGGACACGGCGGTCGGGAAGATAGCACATCTTCTGAACACAGAAGACGAACCGACAACGCCGCTGCAAATAAAGCTCGCGAAGATAGGCAAAGTCCTCGGCATCGGCGCGCTGGCGATATGCGCGCTGATATTCGTGCTCAGCATCCTGCGCGGCATGGGCGTGCTCAGCGCGTTCATGCTCTCTGTCAGTCTCGCCGTTGCGGCTATCCCCGAGGGACTGCCCGCAGTTGTCACCGTTGTGCTCTCGCTCGGAGTGCAGAAGATGGCGAAGAGCAACGCGGTCATACGCCGCCTGCCCGCAGTCGAGACGCTCGGCGCGGCGACATATATCTGCTCAGACAAGACGGGCACGCTGACTCAGAACAAAATGACCGTCACTGCCGCCTGCTCGCCGTCGGGCGAAATTCAGCTGACCGGCGAAGAGGCAAAAAAGCTTTTCTCTCTCGCCGCGCTCTGCTGCGACGCAAAATACGAGGGCAAGGGCAAGGTGTCCGGCGAGCCGACCGAGGCTGCGATAGTCGCGGCGGCGGAGCGATCTGGCACCGATACGGCGAAGCTCAACCGCCAAAAGCCCAGAACCGATGAAATACCGTTCTCGTCCGAGCGGAAGATGATGTCCGTCGCGATAAGAGACGGGGACAAAATAATAACGGTCGCAAAGGGTGCGCCCGATGTGCTGATAAAAAAGTGTTCCGATATAATATTAAACGGAACGAAAAGTCCGCTGACTTCGGCTCGGCGTGAAAAAATACTGAGTCTCAACGCTTCTCTCGCTGAGCGGGCATTAAGAGTCATCGCCGTCGCCACGGGCGAGACAAACGGGGAAAAAATAAGCGAGACGGGGCTGACATTCTGCGGGCTTATCGGCATGGAGGATCCGCCGCGCGAAGAGGCATATGAGGCGGTCAAAACCTGCCGCCGCGCGGGAATAACGCCTGTTATGATAACCGGCGACCATGCGGGCACCGCCTGCGCCACGGCAAAAAAACTCGGCATACTCTCGCGCTCCGGCGAATGTCTGACGGGCGCACAGATAGACAAAATGGGCGAGAACGAATTCGCGCGCGCCGTGCGCTCCTGCCGCGTATATGCGCGTGTGACGCCGGAGCACAAAGTTCGGATAGTCAAGGCTCTGCGCGCCCACGGCGAGGTTGTTGCGATGACGGGCGACGGGGTCAACGACGCGCCCGCATTAAAGGCCGCCGATATCGGCTGCGCCATGGGCAAGGGCGGCACGCAGGTGGCGCAGAACGCCGCCGACATGATTCTGACCGACGACAATTTTGCGACAATAGTCAAAGCCGTCGCCCAGGGGCGCGGAATATATGACAACATCCGCCGCGCCATACACTATCTGCTCGGCTGCAACATCGGCGAGATACTCTGCGTCTTTGCCGCCACTCTCTTCGGCATGCCCGCGCCGCTGCTGCCGATACAGCTTTTGTGGATAAATCTCGTCACAGACTCCCTGCCCGCGCTCGCGCTCGGCGCGGAGAGGCTCGACAGCCGCATCATGCAGCGTCCCCCGCGCGACAGCTCAAAGAGCTTTTTCGCCGACCGCACGGGGCTCGACATAGCCCTCGAGGGAATGTTGATAGGCGCGCTGAGTCTGTTTGCGTTCGTCGCGGGCAACTCGCTCTTTAAAAATTCCTGCGTCGAGCTCGGGCGTACCATGGCGTTTGCGACGCAGAGCCTCTGCGAGATAGCTCATTCGTTCAATATGCGCTCGCGCCGCTCGGTTTTCAGCATCGGTATTTTTTCAAACAGAAAGCTCACTATTTGCGCCGCCCTCTGCGCCGCGCTCCAGCTCATTGTTATGACCGTCCCGCCGCTGCGGGTGCTGTTCGATGTGTCCGTGCTCAATATATATGAGTGGCTGACCGTCGCCGCCCTCGCCCTCGCACCGATAGCGTTTTCCGAACTCGGCAAAGCGGTTGGAGGGAAGAGGGAGGAATGATTTGCGTTACCTGACAACCCCCAACTTATCGCAAATTATAAAAACAGCCCCGGAAAACTCCGGGGCTTATTATATGTATCACTGTGTCAATCCGAGCTTCTTTGCCATCTCGGCGGTCTTGAGTTCGAGCAGTTTGGAGACTCCGTCCTCCTGCATCGTGACTCCGTAGAGGACATCGGCTTCTTCCATCGTGCCGCGTCTGTGCGTGATGAGGATGAACTGCGTGTTCTTCGTCATGCGGCGAGCATACTGTGCGTAGCGCGTGACGTTGACATCATCGAGCGCCGCTTCGACCTCGTCGAAGAAGCAGAATGGCGCGGGAGTGACCTTGAGTATGGAGAACAGCAGTGCGATTGCCGCAAGTCCCTTTTCGCCGCCCGAGAGCAGGTCGATGTTCTGAACATTCTTGCCCGGGGGCTGAACCTTTATCTCAATGGCACATTCGAGCACGTCGAGCGGATTCTCAAGAATAAGCTCCGCCTTGCCGCCGCCGAACAGCTCCGAGAATGTCTGACCGAAGATAGTGTTTATGCGGTCGAACTGCTCCCTGAACCGCTCCGACATCTTGCCGGTCAGGTCGCCTATGAGCGTAAGAAGTTCCGCGCGCGAACTTTCGACATCGTCTATCTGAGTTTTCATGAACTCGTAGCGCTCGGAGACCTCTTTGTATTCCTCGATAGCGCCGACATTGACATTGCCGAGGGCTCTTATCTTGTTCTTTATATCATTGAGATCGCGCTGCGCTTTCTGCGGGTCTTCAATGACTATGCCGAGCTCCTCCGCCTCGCGGCGAGTGAGCTGATATTCGTCATAGAGCTTGTTCTGCGCATTTTCAAGCTCACGCTGCATTGAGTCGCGGCGCTCTTCGAGCCTTGCCCGCTCGCCGGACAGCCTCTCGCGCCTGTCGCTGACCGAGCGCTCCTGGGCGCGAAGTTTGGTGCTCTCGCCCTCGACTCCGCTTCGCTTCTGAGCGAGCGAGGATATCTCGTCTTTCTTCTGCTGAGCCTCGGCGCGAAGCGATGCCGCCTCGCCCTTGAGCTGTTCAATCAGCTCGTTCGTCGCGGTCATCTGCTCGGTTATCGAGTCAATCTCCGATTTGAGTTCATCGGCATGACCCTCATGGGAGCTTCTGCGGCGTTTGAGCGTTTCGATAACTTCCTCTCGCGCCTGAATATCCTTTTTGAACGCAAGGATGCTGAGGTTGATGCTGCTCTCTTTGTCCGCGTTCTGTTCGCGGGTGCTGAGCAGTTCATCGCGGCGCGATTCGATTTCGGTTATCTTTTCATTGACCGAGTCGAGCTGAGAGGTAAATTCATCTATCTTTTTCTGCGCCTGAGTCTGAATTTCCTCGAGCTTTGCGGTGCGCTCTGCGGAGCTGCGCTTCTCCGCTTCGAGGTCATTGAGCGCCGACTCGGCGGTTTCTATCTTGTCGTCTATCATGCGCAGTTCGCCCTCGCGGCGGATTTTTTCTTCCTGCGCTTTCTGGAGCTCCGCCGTCACGCCGTCGTATTCCGCCTGCGCCGCCGAGACTTCGCCCGCGAGCTCTTTGTATCTCTCCTGCCGCTCGGCGAGGTCTTTTTCAAGCTTCGCGACGGTCTTTTTGAGCTGTTCTATATCATTGCCGCGGCTGAGTATTCCCGCGTTCTGCCCGCGCGAACCGCCCGTCATTGAGCCGCCCGCATTCATGACCTGACCGTCGAGCGTGACGACTTTGAATCTGTGGCCGAAGCGCTTGGAGATGGCTATCGCGCTGTCGATATTATCCGCAACGGCGGTGTGGCTGAGCAGGTTTCTGATTATCGGCAGATACTCGTCGTCGCATCGAAGAAGCCTGTCCGCCATGTCGATGAATCCGGCGCAGGAGTCGAGTCCGTCCTCCCTGAACGGGCGCGGCTTTATCGCCGTCATCGGCAGGAAAGTCGCGCGTCCTGCGCGGCTCTCTTTAAGATAGGCTATGGCACGCTTTGCCGCCGACTCGTCGTCGGTTACTATATTCTGCACGGCGGCGCCGAGAGCCGTCTCGACCGCCGCGGCGTACTTCGCATCAACGGTTATCAGCTGGGACACAGGTCCGTGGATTCCGCGCAGCGTTCCGCGCTTTGCTTCGCGCATGACCGCTTTAACGGAGCCGGAATAGCCCTCCATGTTCTTCTCGAGATCCTCGAGCATTCTGATGCGCGCCTGCTTCTGGTGGATATCGAGCGTTGCAGCGTCGAGCTCGCGGCGCATCTTCTCCGCCTTTTCGGAGCGTGAACGGACTATCATCGAATAGCCGTCTATTGAATTTGAAAGTGATTCTATATTTTCAAGGCATGCGTCAAGATTCCTGCGGCTGACTTCGGCCTGCTCACGGAGTGCGTCAAGCAGTCCGCCGCGCGAAGCGATGACTTCGTCGACTGTGCCGAGGCGCGCGGCTATCTCCTGCGCGGAGGAGCGCGCCGTGCTCTGCTCGATTTTTGCGGCGGAGAGAGACTCGTTTATGGCCTTCGCCTGCGCTTCTGCGCTGTCGCGCTCGGCGGTTATCGCGCTCTCCTGCTCCTTGAGCTTGCCCGTACTGTCGAGCAGTTCGAGCAGCTGCGCCTGGCAGCCCTTTATCTCGGCGTCTATAGATTCTATTTCTTTTTGGGCGGCGTCGATCTGCTCCTCGAGGTGCTGCTCGGTGGCGGTCGCCGCTTCCATGTCGCGCTTTATGCGCTCTATCGTCTCGCGGTTATGCGCGAGGTTGTTGTGCTCGACGGCGATTCTGCCGTCAACTGCGGTCGCCTGCTCCTCGTCAGAGGCGGCTTTCGTTCGCAGTTCTTCTATCTGCACGGTTATTCCGCTGCCCGTGCTCATCAGCTCTTCTATCTGAGCCGATATCTGTTCGAGCTCGCGCTCCGCCTGCTCATAGTCCGCGGCGGCAAGGGATATTTTATCCTCCTGCGCCTTGAGTCCCTCGCGGGAGCGCTCTATCGTCTTGAGCCAGAGACCTATCTCAAGCTCCTTCTTTTCCCCTGCAAGCACAAGGAATTTCTGCGCTTTTTCGCTCTGCGTTTTGAGCGGTCCGACGCGTCCTTCGAGCTCGGTCAATATATCGCGCAGGCGAACGAGATTTTCCTCTGCCTGTTCGAGTCTGCGTGTCGCGTCCGCGCGGCGGTATCTGAAATGGGATATTCCAGCCGCCTCTTCGAGCATATCGCGCCTCTGCGGCGAGCGCGAAGAGATAAGGTCGGCGACTCTGCCCTGGCTGACCATTGAATAGCCGTCGCGTCCGAGTCCCGTGTCCATAAACAGCTCGTGGATATCGCGCAGGCGGACAGTCTCGCCGTTCAGCTGATACTCGCTCTCGCCCGAGCGGTAGTAGCGGCGGGTAACGGAGACATCGTCCTTGTCGCAGTTGTTGAGGGTGCGGTCGGTGTTATCGAGGCGCAGAGTAACCTCGGCAAAGCCCATCGCCTTTCTGAGCGACGTGCCGCCGAATATGACGTCCTCCATTTTCGAGCCGCGCAGGCTCTTTGAGGACTGCTCGCCGAGAACCCAGCGAACGGCGTCGGAGATGTTGCTCTTTCCGGAGCCGTTGGGTCCTATGACGGCGGTTATGCCTTTTCCGAATTCGAGCGTTGTCTTGTCGGGAAAGGATTTGAAGCCCTGCAGTTCGAGTGCTTTTAGTAACATTTATCTGCCTGCCTTTATAATAAGTTGACTTTTTCCAAGGTTATATCGCGCGCCGAGAGAGCCGCATTTTCTTTTATCCTGCATTCATAGCCGAGTTCTCTGAGCTTTTCGATATTGCATCTTCTCTGTCCGGAAGCTTTTGAAACTTCGCGCGGGGCGACATATATTATGTACTTCCCCTTTTCTTTTCCGGAGAGTGCTCTGTTAATAATATCAAAATATATATGCCCCTCGCACATCTCGCGCAGAGCCGGATGATATGCGCCGGCAACGAAAGAGCCCTCGACGTCGCCGCCGGAATGAAGTCCGAGGCGGATGACTTTTATCCCCGCTCGCTCGAACATCGGCAGTATCTTCGCGCAGAGCACCGCCGCCTCTTCGGGAGTCTGCGGGCGGTATTCGCCATTGCGGTATAGCTCGGCGAGCTCGGTGTTTTCTATAACAACCGTCGGATATATCCGCGCGGTGTCCGGTGAAAGCGAGATTAGATCCCGCGCCGTCCCGATGCTGTCCTCATCATTCGAACCGTAGAGCCCGGTCATCATCTGGAGCCCCAATTCGAAGCCGCGTTCTTTTAAGAGCCGCGCCGAGCGGAAGATATCCTCGCGTGTGTGCCCTCTGCGGTTCATCGCGAGCACTTTATCATTCGTGCTCTGTGCTCCGAGTTCGACCGCCGTGACATGATACTTTTCAAGAATATCGCATATCTCGCCGTCAACAGCGTCCGGGCGGGTGGATATTCTGATACCCTTGAAGCCGTTTTCGCCGATAAACTCCTGCGCCGAAGAGAGCAGCTCGATCATATAATCGCGGTCGATAGCCGTAAAGCTGCCGCCGAAAAATGCTATCTCCCCGTCTTTTATCCCCTCGGGGGACGAGCGCATGGCGACGAGCGCCGCGTCGCGCACATCCTGCGCCGTCGGCTGGCTCTTTGCGCCCGAAATGCTCCTCTGGTTGCAGAAGCTGCACTGGTGCGGGCAGCCCGCGTGGGGAACGAATACGGAGACGTTTATATGTTTCATGCCTTGAGCCCCATGAGCTCCAGAGCCTCTTTTGCCGCCGCCTGCTCGGCTATCTTCTTGCTTCTGCCCGAGCCGTGGCCGATAACATTGCTGTTGAGATGGACTTCGACGCTGAAGGTCTTGTTGTGGTCGGGTCCGCTCTCGCCGACGAGGACATATTCGACCGCCTCCTCGGGGTTGCGCTGGACTATTTCCTGCAAGGTGGTCTTGTAGTCCGTGACGACCGGCTTCTCCTCGTCCGCCTTATCGATAAAACGGAAAACAAACTTCTTCGCCGGCTCTATGCCGCCGTCGAGATAGATAGCGGCGAGCACAGCCTCAAACGCATCGGCGAGGATAGACGGGCGATCCTTGCCGCCGGTGAGCACTTCGCCCTTGCCGAAGAGCAGATAGTCGCCGATACCGAGAGTGCGCGCAAATTCGCTGAGTGACTTCTCGCAGACGAAATAAGCGCGTCTCTTCGTCAGCTCGCCCTCGGGCAGGTGCTTGAAGTGATGGAAGAAGTGCTCGGCGGAGATAAAGCCGAGCACCGAGTCGCCCAGAAACTCCAGGCGCTCGTTGCAGCGCGTGCCGTCCTGCCGCTCGTTGGCGTATGACGAGTGGGTCAGCGCCTCGGTGAGCAGCTTTTTATTCTTGAAATTGTAGCCTATTTTCTTTTCGAGTTCTCTGTTGTCCATTTTTTTACTCCGCGTCGGCAGCTTCCTTGACGCTCTGTGCAATGGTGCCGACTATATTTTTTTCTGCGCAGGTCTTTGCCTGCCTTATGGCGTTGCGGATAGCCTTTGCGTCGGACGAGCCGTGCGCCTTGATAACAACGCCGTTGACTCCGAGCAGCGGCGCGCCGCCGAACTCGGAATAATCCATTCTCATTTTAAGACCGAGCAGACCGCCCTTGACCATCATGGCGGCGAGCATGGTTATCGAGCTCTTCTTGAAGATGTTCTTGATATTCGCCATCATCGCGCCCGCGACACCCTCATAGAGCTTTAAGATAATGTTGCCCGTGAAGCCGTCCGCAACGAGCACGTCGCAGCAGCCGTAGGGCACGTCGCGAGTCTCGACGTTGCCGATGAAGTTGATTTCTTTCGTATCCTTGAGAAGATCGAACGCCTCATGGCGCAGGCGGTCGCCCTTGCTGTCCTCGGTGCCGATATTCGCAAGAGCCACGCGCGGAGACTGAACTTTTACAAACTTCTCCGAATATATCGCGCCCATCTGGGCGAACTGCTTTAAATGCTCCGCGGTGCAGTCTGCGTTCGCGCCGCAGTCGAGCAGAAGAAACGGCTTGTCATTAGAGGGCAGGACGCTGCCTATCGCCGGGCGTTTTACGCCCTTGATGCGCTTGACGATGAAAGTTGCACCCATGACGAGCGCGCCGGTTGACCCGGCACTCACGAATGCGTCGCCCTTGCCGTCCGCAAGAGCCTGAAGTCCGACCGCCATGGAGCAGTTTTTCTTGCTCTTGAGTATCTCGCCGGGCTGATCGGTCATGGTGATAACATCCGGGGCGTCTATAATATCAATGCCAGTGAGCGATATCTTGTTCTGCGCGGCGCAGGAGAATATCTTTTCCTTATCGCCGACGAGCGCTATGTCCACGCCGAGATCGTCCTTTGCGTTGCGGCTGCCCTTGATAACCTCAAGAGGTGCATTATCGCCGCCGAAAGCATCAACTATAATCTTCATTTTTCATTCTCTCCTTCGATATATTTTCCCGCAGACTCGAGTCCCCGCTGCGAGATCTTCTCATAACGCTCCTGCTTCGAGCGGATGCGCTCGTCGAGGGGCGGAAGTATTCCGAAGTTTGCGCCCATGGGCTGAAAATCCGTCACGCTCTCGTCGCTGATATAGCGTGCGAGCGCACCCATGACGGTGTCCCCGGGCATGACGAATGGGTCTTTTCCGTTTATATACCGCGCGGCGTTGATGCCGGCGAGTATTCCCGAGGCGGCGGACTCCATATAGCCCTCCACGCCGGTTATCTGACCCGCGAAGAATATTCGTCTGTCGCTCCTGAGCGAGAAATCCGCGCCGAGGAGCTTGGGTGAATTTATAAAAGTGTTGCGGTGCATGACGCCGTAGCGCACGAACTCCGCATTTTTGAGCGCGGGTATCATAGAGAAAACTCGCTTCTGCTCGCCGAATTTCAGATTCGTCTGGAAGCCGACGAGATTGTACATAGTGCCCGCCGAGTTCTCTTTTCTGAGCTGGAGCACCGCCCACGGTCTGTGTCCCGTGCGCGGATCGCGCAGACCGACGGGTTTCATCGGACCGAAGCGGATAGTATCCTGCCCGCGCAGAGCCATGACTTCTATCGGCATACAGCCCTCGTAGACTCCCTTGCGCTTGTCAAACGAGTGAGTTTCGGCGCTCTCTGCGCCGACAAGGGCTTCGTAAAACGCCTCATACTCCTCTTTGTTCATCGGGCAGTTTATATAGTCATCCTCGCCGCCCCTGTCGTAGCGCGACTGCTTGAACGCGCAGGACATATCGAGGCTCTGAGCCGAAACTATCGGCGCGGCGGCATCGTAGAAGCTCAGATGTCCGGGGCAGATTTTCTCTATCTCATTGGAGAGCGCGTCGGACGCGAGCGGACCTGCGGCGATAATCACAACGCCGTCTGCGGGTATCTCCGTCACCTCGCCGCGGACTATATCTATAAGCGGATCTTCTTCGACCGTCTTTGTGACAAGGGCGGAGAAATCGTCCCTGTCAACGGCTAAAGCGCCGCCTGCGGGGACGGCAGTCGCCTTGGCGCAGCTCACGCAGAGCGAGCCGAGCATCTCCATCTCGGCTTTGAGTTCGCCCGCGGCACTCGCGGTGCGCAGAGCCTTGAAGGAGTTCGAGCATACGAGCTCGGCGAAATTCGGGCTCGAATGGGCGGGCGAGAATTTTTGCGGCTTCATCTCGCACAGGGTAACTCTTATCCCCGCGCGCGACAGCTGTCTCGCGGCTTCAACGCCCGCGAAGCCCGCTCCTATAACGGTAACTTTATTCATCGGTTTTTTTACCTTTTCTTGCGCTCTTTTTCGTATATCCGCAGCCCTCGTTGAGGCATTCGACAACGCCGCCCTTCCTCTTGAACAGGGACTTGCCGCACTGCGGGCATATCTCATCCGTCGGCTTATCCCAGGTCATGAAGTCGCAGTCCGGCCAGTTCGAGCAGCCGTAGAAAGTATAGCCCCTCTTCGTCTTTCTCTCGATGACCTTTGCGCCGCACTTGGGGCACTTTGCGTTCGTTTCGAGCACGAGCGGCTTCGCGTTCTTGCACTCGGGATAGCCGGGACAGGCAAGGAATCTGCCGTAGCGTCCGGTCTTTATGACCATCATTCTGCCGCACTTCTCGCAGGGGATGTCGGTTATATCCTCTTCGAGCTGAATTTTGACATCCTTCATCTCGGCTTTCGCCTTGTCGAGCGACTTCTCGAACTCGCCGTAGAAATCGTCGAGGACGGAGACATAGTCGATATCGCCGGAATCGACGCGGTCGAGCATATCCTCCATCTGCGCGGTGAACTTGACGTTGACTATGCGCGGGAACTTCTCTTTGAGCAGCTTCGTTGTCGCCTCGCCGAGCTCGGTGGGCACGAACTGCTTCGACTCGCGCTTGACATAGTTTCTCTTGACTATTGTAGTGATTATCGTTGAATAGGTACTCGGTCTGCCGATACCCTTTTCCTCGAACTCCTTGACGAGCGACGCTTCGGTGAAGCGCGGCGGAGGCGAGGTAAAGTGCTGCGAGGGGATGAGCTCCTTGAGCTTCGCGGTGTCCCCGACCTTTATCTCGGGCAGGAGCGAGCCCTTGCTCTCATCGTCGCTTATCTCATATACTTTTGTAAAGCCGTCGAAGCGCACGGAATAACCGGCGGCGGTGAACAGGCAATATTTGCCCTCGGCGGCGTCCTTCTCGTTTGCTCCGGCTATTTCAAGCTTCACCGTATCCTGGACGCAGCTCGCCATAAGGCTCGCCATGAAGCGCTTCCAGATAAGATTATAGAGCTTATACTGATCCGAAGTCAGCGAATCCTTGACGCGCTCGGGGGTTATCGACGGGGTCGCGGGGCGGATAGCCTCGTGGCCGTCCTGCGCGTTGGCTCCGGTCTTGTAATAGCGCGGCTTGTCGGGCAGATACTCCTTGCCGAAAAGCTCCTCGATAGCGGCGGCCGCCTGGGCGCGCGCCTCCTCGGAGATTCTCAGCGAGTCGGTTCTCATGTAGGTTATAAGACCGGTCGTGCCGATGCCCTGAACATCGACGCCCTCATAGAGCTCCTGCGCGGTGCGCATGGTCTTCTGAGTCTGGAAACCGAGCTTCCTCGAAGCCTCCTGCTGGAGGGTGGAGGTGGTAAAGGGCGGCGCTGGGTTCTTCTTCCTCGTGCCCTTTTTGAGGGTTTTGACGGTATACGAAGCACCGTCGAGACGGCTGAGAATAGCGTCCGACTGCTCTTTGTTCTCTATTTTTATCTTGCCGTTTTCGTCGCCGTAGAGCGATGCGGAAAACACCTTGCGGGACGGGGCGGTGAACTTTGCGTCTATCGTCCAATATTCCTCGGGCTTGAACGCACGGATCTCCTCCTCGCGGTCAACTATCATGCGCACCGCGACGCTCTGAACACGGCCGGCGGAAAGTCCGCGGCGTATCTTCTGCGAAATGAACGGGCTCAGGCGATAACCGACGAGTCTGTCGAGTATTCTTCTCGCCTGCTGTGCGTTGACGAGATTCATATCGACGGCGCGCGGATGTTCCATGCCGTTCTTGATTCCGGTTTTGGTTATCTCGTTGAAAGTGACTCTGTTCTTGTCCTCGAGATTGAGATCGAGCAGGGTCGAAAGGTGCCACGATATCGCTTCTCCCTCACGATCAGGGTCGGTTGCGAGGATAACTTTATCGCTTTTTTCAACATCTTTTTTCAGCTCGCTGACGAGCTTCTCTTTTCCTTTTATAACGGCGTATTTCGGCGCGAAGTCGTGCTTGACATCGACGCTCAGCTTCGCCGCGGGCAGGTCGCGGACATGACCCATCGAGGCGACTACCTCATAGCCGGGTCCGAGATATTTTTTAATTGTTTTCGCCTTTGCGGGCGACTCGACTATAACTAAAGTGGACATTTCGTTTGCTCCCCTGTTCAAATTTTTTTGTATCGTTTCCCTGCGCACAGACACACGAGATCTTCAAGCTCCAGCTCGGTCATCGAGCTGACAACCTCCCACGGCGCAAATCCGGTCTTTGCCGCTATCTCGTCTGCAAACAGAGGTTCTTCTCCCATTGATTCGTATATTTTCTTCGCCTTTTCAGAGAGTCCGACGGGTATCGACACGAGCCTTTTGACCCTGAACTCCTCGGGCTTCGGCTCGGGCTCGAACTTTTTGACCGATTTGTGCGGAAGCTCAACGGTCTTCGGCTCTTCTTTCGCCTGCTCCTGCGTCAGCTCGCGCTTGCCGCTCAGATATTCGAGCGCCTTCGCCATATCCTCCGGCTTTATCTTGTCGGGATAGCGCACGGAGTATTCGGTTATCAGATCGTAAATTGACAAAAGCGGTCTTGCGCCGTCTCTTATCAGCCGATTTGCCCCGGCGTAAGATGAGTTGAACACATCGCCGGGCGGCGCGAACACATCGCGTCCCTGTTCTATGGCGCAGTTCGCGGTGATGAGCGAGCCGCTCTTAACTCCCGCCTCGATGACTATTGTAGCGTCGCAGAGTCCCGAGATTATTCTGTTTCTTATCGGGAATGTTCTCGCCGAGGACGGGAATCCCGGCGGAAACTCCGTTATCAGCGCACCGCTCTGAGCTACGCAGTCGCGCAGATACTCGTTTTCCATAAGATATTTGTATCCGAAGCCGCAGCCGAGCACCGCCGCCGTGACTCCGCCGGAGTCGAGCGCGCCGTTGTGCGCGCAGCTGTCGATACCAATCGCCGCGCCGGAGACGACGCAGATGCCGGAATATGCAAGCGCCGCGGCATAGCGGTGCGCGAGGTAGCTGCCCTGGAACGAGGCTTTTCTCGTACCGACAACGGCAATGCACACGCGCTGTGTCACGCGTTTTATGTCGCCCCTGACGAAGAGCGCCAGCGGCATGTTGCGCAGACTTCTGAGCTTCGGCGGATAGTCCTCGTCGTCCGGAGTGAGGACGGTCCAGCCGTTATTATAACAAACATCAACAATGCCCTGTGCCTTTTCGGGAGAGCATTGTTTGAGTTTTTCTATCTGTCTGTTGGTGAGTACACCGCTCAATCGCCATTCTATCTCGCCCCTTGAGTACATCTCCTCGGGGGATGGAAACACAGCGGTAATCTCATCTGTGACAGCTCCTGCGCCAAGAGCTTCCTGGAGCCAGAGCCAATAGGCTTTCTTGTCCATTGAAGCCTCCGTGTGTTATTTTGTCAGCTCCCACATAAGCACTGCGGCGGCCGCCGCGGCGTTCAGCGACTCGGCGCGCCCGCGCATCGGAATAGTCACGGGCAGAGTGCAGGCGGACATGACCTCGGGCGATATTCCGCTGCCCTCGTTGCCGACAACGCAGATAACGGAGCCGGAAAAACTCATATCGGTTATCCTCTTTGCCCCGTCGGACGGCGTGGAAGCTAAGGTAAGCATACCCTTTTTGGCGGCAAAAATCAAGAGAGAGGGCAAATTTCCTGTTGTCAAAACAGAAATTCGCATCGAAGAGCCCATCGCGGCGCGAAGCGCTTTCGGGTTATATATATCGCACCCGCCGCCGACTATGACGCCGCTCATGCCGAACGCCTCCGCGGTTCTGAGCACCGCGCCGAGATTCGACGGATCCTGCATATTGTCGAGCGCTATATATGTCCCCCTGGGGTCAATTGTCTCCAATTCCGCCTCTTTTCGCTTGACGCAGATGCAGAAAACGCCCTGCGCCTCGCGGGTATCGGAGAGAGTTCCGGCGAGCTCATGCGGTATCTCGAACGCCTGCTCCGCTTTTTCAGCAACGGCAGAGATATAGTCCGGATACTTTTCGAGAGCTTCTTTTGTGAAGAACGCGGTCTTTATTTCTATCCCGGTCTTTGCGACATCCGAGCACAGGCGTGCGCCCTCAAGCGCAAACAGCCCCGTTTCCCTGCGGAACGAGGCACTCTGCGACAAATGCCGGAAAAGCTTCACTTTTTCGTTGGAACGCGACGAGATTTTTTCGAAATCCATCTTTTTTCCTCCGATATGAAATAAGGGACTGCATCAGCAGCCCCTTAACTTTCAGATTGAGTCTCTACCCGAAAATCTCCGATCACTTACTTGAGGGCAGCCTTGGCCTGCTCGGTCAGAGCGGTGAAAGCGGCGGGATCGCTGATGGCGATCTCGGAGAGCATCTTGCGGTTGAGATCGATGCCGGCCTTCTTCAGACCGTTGATGAACGTGGAATAGTTCATGCCGTTGAGCTTCGCGGCAGCGGAGATTCTGGTGATCCACAGGCTGCGGAAGTCACGCTTCTTCTGCTTGCGGCCGATGTAAGCATACTGGCCGCTCTTCATGACAGCCTGCTTGGCGGTCTTGAAAAGGCTGTGCTTTGAGCCATAGTAGCCCTTGGCAAGCTTCAGAACTTTATTTCTTCTCTTGCGAGTCATTGTTGCACCTTTGATACGTGCCATGGTTTTCTACCTCCGAATAATTAATGAGTGGTTGGCTGTCTCTTATTTGTAAGGGATAAGCTTCTTGATCTGCTTGACGTTGGTGGTGTCGGCAACAGAAGTCTTGCGAAGATTTCTCTTACGCTTTGTGCTCTTCTTGGTAAGGATGTGAGACTTGTTTGCGTGTGCACGTATCGGCTTACCGTTTTTTGACAGCTTGAAGCGCTTTTTAGCACCGCTGTGAGTTTTGATCTTGGGCATGAGTTCTTTTCCTCCTTCAACTTTTTGACCGGTATTTTACCGGGATAATCACTTTGCGCTCTTGGGAGCGAGGAACATGAGCATCTGGCGTCCCTCAAGTTTTGCCGGCTTCTCGACCGAGGCGATATCCGCGCACTTCTCCGCAAACTGAGCCATTATGGTCAGTCCGAGATCGGTGTGGGTCATCTCGCGTCCGCGGAAGCGGATCGAGACCTTGGTCTTGTTGCCTGCCGACAGGAACTTTCTGGCGTGACCGACTTTCGTATCAAAATCATGTACGTCAATGTTGGGCGAAAGGCGGATCTCCTTTATCTCGATCACACGCTGATTCTTCTTCGCTTCCTTCTCCCTCTTGGACTGCTCAAAACGATATTTGCCGTAGTCCATGATCTTACAGACGGGCGGCTTTGCCTGCGGAGCTATCTTGACAAGGTCGAGATTTTTCTCTGCGGCAAGCTTCTGAGCCTGAGCGGCGGAAACGATACCGAGCTGTTCACCGTCATTGCTTATGAGCCTGACCTCTTTGTCCGTGATCTCTTCATTGATCTGCATTTCTTTGATACCTATAACCAGCACCTCCATATGCTCTGACCGGTTCTACCGGAAAAATCAAAGCGAGGGCACAGAGATGCCCTCGCTCAATAATCAACAGAAATAAAAATCCGTTCTTATTGACCCGCGCGGACAAAACCCCGGAGGTGAGAGCTGCGGCACAATGCGTCACTCTGCTTTGTTGTACGCACTATTTTAACAGCCCGAAAGGATTTTGTCAAGCGGTTTTTCGGATTATTTTATAAAAAGTACCGACGACGCTATTACAAACTGCGCCGCATAGTAGGAAACATGGTTTATGATTATATTCGCCTTCGTGTTTCCGCCCTCTTTGAAATACATATTCGAGAGCACGGCGTCGGAGAACGCGAACAGAAGCCCGCCCGCCGACATGAGTATCCACTGCTTTGCAAAGGAATTGTTGAGCATCGCGACCGCGCTGACGGCAAAGGTCATGAACAGAAAAAAGGTATAGACGCCGACTATCGTTCTGAACTTGCCGAACTTGAGCTTGAGCAGCTTTTCGCTGACGATAACATTTCCTATGGCGACAACGACCGAGATTATTATCGGCAGGACAGCCGTGAGCACGCTCCAGTTGCCGGCGAATTTATAAATAGCGCCTATGTAGAACACATGGCCTATCATGAACGCTATGAATCCGGCGTTGAGGAACTTCTCCATATCCTTTTCATATATCCATTTCAAATCGAGCCATATGTCGCCCGAGAGACCGAGCACAAGACCGAACACGATGAGCCCGGCATACACCTCGTGACCCGGGTTGACCGCCGCCGCGGAGAGCGCCGTAAGCAGGAAGAGGAAGCTCGCTATCGCCTTTGAATAGAGCCCCTTGAGTCCGCCGTATTTCACGCGCAGGACAAGGAAAACGACGACCGCCGCGATGCCTGCCGCGAGCGCGGCATAAAAATATGCTGTTGACAAAATGATATCCTCCTCGTTGTATCCGCTCCTCAGACGCGGGAAAAATTCATCCGAAATGAGTATACAACATCCGACACGATTCAACAATCAGTTGAAATGTAACATTATTGCAACAGTTTTGCTTATTTTGTTTCTTTAAAATATTGGGCTTGTTTTGAGTCGGAAATAAGAAAATCCGCCGCATCCGATTAAAGACGCGGCGGAAAAATCTGCTTTTATTTCTTGCTGACGCCGAGAGTCATCTTCTCGCCGTTGATGTTCCACTCCTTGGAGCTGTCGCCGCCGAGGGAATAGACTATCTCATCCGCGAGGACATCATGCTTTATGGACTCGGCGTTCTTCTTGATGATACCGTTGAGCTTTTCATTCTCGCCGGTGTAGAGAACGATCTTGTCCATAACATCGAAGTCTGCCTCTTTACGCATGGTCTGGATCTTCGAGATTATCTCTCTGACGAAGCCCTCTTCGATAAGCTCGGGGGTGAGGTTCGTGTCGATTGCGACGGTGATGCCGTAGTCGGAGACCGCGAAGCTGCCCTCTTTCTGGACGGAGTCTATGAGCAGGTCGTCAACGCCGAGCTCTATTTCATTGCCGTCGACGCTGAACTTCAGCGCGCCATTTTCGTCAAGCTCCTTCTTTGCGGCGGAGCCGTCGAGGGAGGCGAGATGCTCTTTTATCTTGCCGAGGAATCTGCCGTACTTCGGACCGACGGTCTTGAGCTGCGGCTTGAAGCTGTAGCTGACGAAATCCGCCTCGCCGTCAACGAATTCGAGTTCCTTGACATTGAGCTCGTCTTTGATTATCTCCGCGTACTCTCCGCCGAGAGCCTCGTCCGCGCGGACAAACATCTTGCCGAGCGGCTGACGGTTCTTGATGTTAGCGCCGTTTCTTGCGGCACGGCCGAGCACGACTATATTAAGCGCCTCGTTCATTCTCTCCTCAAGAGCCTTGTCAACATATGCGGCATCCGCAACGGGATAATCGCACAGGTGGACGCTCTCGGGAGCGGACTTGTCGATACTGCACACGAGGTTGCGGTAGATATCCTCCGTCATGAACGGGATCATCGGAGCGGCAAGCTTCGAGACGGTGACGAGCGCGGTGTAAAGAGTCATATAGGCATCTATCTTGTCCTGGCTCATGCCCTGCGCCCAGAAGCGCTCGCGGCAGCGGCGGACATACCAGTTGCTCATCTCGTCGACGAAGTTCTGCAGCGCACGCGCCGCCTCGGGGATGCAGTAATCCGCAAGGTAATTGTCAACGGTGGTGATAAGGGTATTGAGTCTCGAGAGCAGCCATCTGTCCATGGTGGGCAGCTCCTCCGCCTTGCGAAGCTCATGCTTCGTGGCGTCGAACTCGTCTATATTGGCATAGAGTACAAAGAAAGCGTAGATGTTCCAGAGTGTGCCCATGAACTTGCGCTGACCCTCGATAACAGCCTTGCCGTGGAAGCGGTTGGGCAGCCAGGGAGCGGAGTTGGTGTAGAAATACCAGCGGACTGCGTCTGCGCCGTAGGCGTTGAGCGCGTCGAACGGGTCGACGGCGTTGCCCTTGGACTTTGACATCTTCTGTCCGTTCTCATCCTGAACGTGACCGAGAACGAGGACGTTTTCATAGGGAGCTCTGTTGAACAGCAGGGTCGAAATGGCGAGCAGCGAATAGAACCAGCCTCTCGTCTGATCGACAGCCTCGGAAATAAACTGCGCCGGGAACTGCTGCTTGAACAGGTCGTGATTTTCAAACGGATAGTGGTGCTGCGCGAAGGGCATCGAGCCGGAGTCGAACCAGCAGTCGATAACCTCGGGCACGCGGTGCATTTCGCCGCCGCACTTCGGGCACTTTATTGTAACCGCGTCGATATAGGGGCGGTGCAGCTCAATATCGTCGGGGCAGTTCGAGGACATACTCTTGAGCTCCTCGATAGAGCCTATCGAATGTCTGTGGCCGCACTCGCACTCCCAGACGTTGAGCGGAGTTCCCCAGTAGCGGTTACGGCTGATGCTCCAATCCTGGACGTTCTCTATCCAGTCGCCGAAGCGTCCCTTGCCGATGCTCTCGGGGATCCAGTTGACGGTGTTGTTGTTGCGAACGAGGTCGTCCCTGACTGCGGTCATTTTTATGAACCACGAGTCCCTTGCGTAGTAGATGAGGGGCGTGTCGCAGCGCCAGCAGTGGGGGTAGCTGTGTTCAAACACGGGAGCGGAGAAGAGAAGTCCGCGCTTGTCGAGGTCAACGAGCACATCCTTGTCCGCATCCTTGCAGAACTTGCCTGCCCACGGGGTGCTCTTATCCATGCAGCCGGCGGCGTCGACGAGCTGAACGAACGGAAGATCGTAGTTCTTGCCGACGTTTGCGTCGTCCTCACCGAATGCCGGTGCGATATGGACTATACCGGTGCCGTCCGTCAGAGTGACATAGCCGTCGCAGGTGACGTACCAGCCCTTTTTGCCGTCATTCGACTTTGTGCACTCGAACAGCGGCTCATACTCTCTGTATTCAAGCTCCTTGCCCTTAAAGGTAGCGAGAGTCTCGACTCCCTCGGGGAAGAACTTCTCAACGAGGGCCTGCGCCATATAGTATACGGTGCCGTCCTCAACCTTGATTTTAACATAGTCCTCTGCGGGGTTGACGCAGAGCGCGACGTTCGAGGGCAGAGTCCACGGAGTTGTCGTCCATGCGAGGAAATATGCGTCCTCGCCCTTAGCCTTGAACTTGACTACCGCCGAGCGCTCCTTGACATCCTTATAGCCCTGAGCGACCTCCTGAGATGAGAGCGGGGTGCCGCAGCGCGGGCAGTAGGGCACTATCTTGAAGCCCTTATAGAGCAGACCCTTGTCCCAGATCTGCTTGAGCGCCCACCACTCGGACTCGATAAAGGTGTTGTCATAGGTGACGTAGGGGTGCTTCATATCGGCCCAGAAGCCGACCTTGCCGGAGAAATCCTCCCACATACCCTTGTATTTCCATACGCTCTCCTTGCACTTCTTGATAAAGGGCTCAAGACCGTATTCCTCTATCCCCTGCTTGCCCTCGATGCCGAGCAGCTTCTCGACCTCGATCTCAACGGGCAGACCGTGGGTATCCCAGCCCGCCTTTCGGGGCACCATATAGCCCTTCATGGTCTTGTAGCGCGGGATCATATCCTTTATAACTCTCGTCAGCACGTGGCCGATATGCGGCTTGCCGTTTGCCGTCGGCGGGCCGTCATAGAAAGTGAAAGTCTCCGCATTTTTACGCGAGTCGATGCTCTTCTCGAAAATGTGGTTCTCGTTCCAGAAATCGAGCACCTTCTTCTCGCGGTTGACGAACTCAAAATTCGTCGATACCTTGTCGTACATAACAGCTATCCATCCTTTCATGGAATCGCGGACGGAAACAAAAAAGGCCTCTGCCCATAACAGGACAAAGACCCGGCTTTGCAACCACCCACTACATTCAATTAAATGCCGCCCGGTAACGGTGGGACGCGCCGTCGGAATCTACTCGGCTTTCGCCTTTCGTCCCGCTGCTCGGGAGTGATGTTCGCTCCTGCGCCGAGTACCGACTTTCCACTGCCGCCGGCTCACTTTGTCTCTTTGCGCAAGGCTACTGTCTCCGTCATAGCCTTTCAGATATGCTCATTTAGTGTTGCACCCGACAGGTACAACATTAAGGTGATTATAATACTTTTGGATTTATTCGTCAATAGGTTTTAACCGACTATTTTCAGTCGGTATCGGTATTCATAATCAACTCATAAGCCCTCATGCATTCGTCGGCGGGCAATCCCGTCTCGTTCTGCATAAACGCCACGGCCTCCTCCGATTTCTCGAATTTCTCCAAAACATCCTTTGCCTCGGAAAATCTTTTTACCGCTTTTTCGAATTCATTACCCATAGCTTTTCTCCTCTCAAGGTGCCGCACCGACGGGTGAAGCAGGTTTAGTTTATATAAGCCCCGACAGGCTGACTGCTGTTTCATAGGCGTTTTTGGCGGTTTGATATACTGCGACGCCGTTTTGCTCCGCACGGACGCGCGCGTCCTCATCGAGGGGCGCAGACTCCGTTAAAATAATGCAGGCTATGTCCGCAAGCGCCGCCACGCCGATGGAGTTGACATTGCCCATGACGGTCATCCAGGCATCCCCCGCCTTTGCGCGGGACATGACCCAGCTCAGAAGGTCGCCGCAGTAGCCGCCAGTGACCTCGCGCGAGAGCGAGTCTTCGTTTTCGCAAAGAGCTTTGAGCCCCAGCTTTTCTTTTATATCCCCGACCGTCATTTCGTCTCCTCCTTTTTGCCCGTGCTTCTGAACGGCGCGGGAATATACTCCTGCATATCCGTGCCCGCGAGCTCGTCGCGCATGGCGAAAACGCAGTCGTGGAGCGTCGCGCTGCCCCTGACTATATCCTCCGCGAGGGCGCGGCAGGTGGGCGCGCCGCAGGTGCCGCAGTCGAGCCCCGGCAGGCGTGCGATTATCTCGGTCATCTTCGACATCATCGCCATAGCGTCGGAGACATTGTCGGCGAGCTTGAGAACCGACGAGCCCTCGAGCGGCCGCTGCCAGCTCATAGTCTCGGGCACTTCGTCGCCCGCCAGATGATTCGCCGCAACGGGCAGATATCTTCTGAGCTGCTGGATCCTCGCCTTTGCGACATACGGGTTTTCCGCAGTCAGCGAGCCGCCGACGCAGCCGCCCGAGCAGGCGTTGAGCTCGACAAAATCGAGCCTGTCAAGCTTTTCGTCCTCTATCTCTTCGAGCACTTTTATGACATTTTCTATTCCGTCTGCGGCGAGATATTTATCCTTGAGCAAGGCCGCCGACTCGCCGCCGCTCGACGCCCAGTTGACTCCCATGAGTCCCGACTTGCAGGCGTCCTCGGGCGCGCCGAGGTGGTTCATCTGCTTCAGGAGCACGGGATATATATCCTTCATCGCTATCACGGCGTCGACATTCGACTCCGGTAGGCAGATGGGCTGCTTGACGGCGGTTATCTTCGCGGGGCACGGCGTGATAAAAAATATTCCGATATCCGAAGAGTCGAGTCCCGTTTTTGCCTGCGCCTCGCTGCGCGCTATCAGAGCCGCAGTCTCCATGGGAGAATTGAGCGGCAAGACATGCGGGACAAGGTGCGGGAAACAGACCCTTATCAGCCGGCAGACCGCGGGGCACGCCGAGGATATTACCGGCCTCGGCATATCATGCTCGGCGATGTATTTTCGCGTCGCATCGCTGACGAGCTCGGCGCCTCTCGCGACCTCGAACACCTCGTCAAAGCCGAGCATTTTGAGCGCGGTTATGACATATCCGATATCATCAAGATTGTTGAACTGCCCGTAGAGCGACGGCGCGGGCAGGGCGACTCTGTATTTGAACTCGATTATCCTGTTCATAGAGTCGCGGTGGGAATATTTTGCATGGTGCGGGCAAACGCGGATGCACTCGCCGCAGTCGATGCAGCGTTCCGAGATAATATGCGCCTTGCCGCTGCGCACGCGTATAGCCTGCGTGGGACATCGCTTTATGCAGTTGGTGCAGCCCATGCACTTCTCTTCATCGAGCCGCACCGAATGGAAATACGTGTTCATGTAAAAAGTCCTCCCGGCTCCCGCAGACGCGGGCGCTCAGTCAGTGAGCGGTATATACTTTGAGGCTTATCGTTGTTCCGACATCCTTTTCGGTGTCTATCTTCATCTCGTCCGTATACTTCTTTATATTGGGCAGACCCATGCCCGCGCCGAAGCCGAGGGCGCGCACCTTATCGGGCGCGGTCGAATAGCCCTCCTGCATGGCGAGCTCGACATTTTCTATGCCGGGTCCGTGATCGGCGAGCACCATGGATATGCACTCGGGCGATATCTCGACATCTATCTCGCCGCCGCCCGCATGGATGACCATATTTATTTCGCCCTCGTACATGGCTATCGAGACGTTTCTTATCACGTTGGCGTCAAAGCCGAGACCCTTGAGCACGCGCTTTGTCTCGCCCGACGCCTCGCCCGCGCGGGTAAAATCCTCCCCGTCAACGTCAAAATGGAGCTTCATGTTATCCATTGACAGCCCTGCCCCCTCTCAGGCCTGCCTGATAGAGCTTTCCGCAGGAGGTGAACATCTCAAGCTCGGTTTTGAGCACGACGATATCCAGCTCGCGCGCAAGGTCGAGTATCGCATCGCCCGGCACTTTGCCGCGCACGAACACGATGACCTTCATATCCATCATCTCGGCAGTCCGCACGACCTGGGGATTGACGAGCCCCGTGAGCAAAACTGCCTGTTCTTTAACAAATGCGAGCACGTCGCTCATCATGTCGCTGCCGCAGGCGGTCTGCACCTCTCTGTCCAGATGATCGCCGCCGCAGAGCAGCTCCGCCGAAAGAATTTCTTTAAGCTGTAAAACGGTCATTGTATTCCACCCTCTTAGCAAAGTTCTCAACTTTTCTGAGATTCTGCTTTTATTTATGTTGATTATAACATGATAGTTGAATCATTTCAACCTTATTACATTTTACTTTTCACTTTGAGCGAAGCGAAAAACAGCCCCGCTAAAAGCGGAGCTGTCGAATACCGGGAAACCGGGGTTATTTTATTTCTTTGCCTTTGCTGCTTTCTTGGCTTTTCGCTCTTCCTTGCTGTCGAGCCAGCCGAACTTGTACATTGCAAACGCGCCGAGGAGCGATGCGATGATGGTGACGAAGATAAGCGTTCCGACGCCCATGGTCGAGGCGAAGATAAGAGTGATAACGCCGACCATTATCGGGAAGATGGAAATCTTCCAGTGCTTCGAGAAGTAGGTCGCGGCGAGCGCGCCGAAGAGCGCGGGCAGCACCTGCTTGAAGGCGGGGGCGATGTTGGGGTTGGTGGTCAGCGCGGGGAGCACCGGACGGAACGCGAGCACGCCGACTGCGAGGATTATAGTAGTCGTGATAGCCGAGGACGCGATAGCGATAGTCGAGATGACTTCACCCTCTTCGGAGTTTGCGCGCACGCCCGCATTCTCCATGGCGTTGAGTCCGCAGGGCAGCTTGAGGTTCGTGATGTTGCCGGTGACGAAGCTCAGATATGTTCCGCCTGCGCCGAGCATGGGAGCATAGGTGAACACTTCGGCGATGCCGGAGATCCAGTAGACCGGGATAACGACCTTCATTGCATTGAAGAGCTTGCCCGCCTCGGGCCACGCATTGTAGTGCGCGCTTATCGCGATGGGCACGAGCATGAGGGCTGCAATGGCGGTTATCGAAGAAATTCTGCCCCAGATATGTATTTTTTCGCTGTAGGGCTTAGCGTTCTTTTTACTCATTTGCATTTCCCTCCTTATCAGCCTCTCCACTCAAGATAAGCGAGTCCCTCGGGGCAGAGCTTCGCTATAGCAATAGCGACGCCCATCGCGGCAAACATGCTTATCGGCAGAGCGAATGCTTCAAGCCACTTTATCTTGAACTTCTTGCACAGGAACGTGAGAATGCTCATGAATATCATCGCCGAGACGAGCACGCACACAGACATGAATCCTGCGCCGTCGCCGAACTCCGCGCCGTAGAGGGCGTTGTCGCCCGCCTTGCCTGCGCCGGCAATTGCACGCGCGACGAACGCGGCGATGATGCCGATAAATGCGGCTGCGGAAAGAGTATCAGCAAGCTTCGAGTTCTTGTCGGCAACCTTGCCCATGGTCTTCTGCACCTTCTTCATAACGAAGATGATGAGAATGAGCGGCAGGATGCAGCCGATGGTCATGACGAACGCGATGGTCGCAAAGACCTTGGGATCGGTCACGGGGCTCGAAAGAGTCAGACCGAAGGTATCGAGCGCTGCCTCAGCGGCGACGCTCTCATAGGCGAGGTTGCCTATGACCGAGAGTCTGATCCACGGCAGGACGATGCCCAGCGAGTTTGCGAGCACGATGACCGTTGCGAGAATCGAGATGGCGGGCGCGATAGTGAACAGCGCGCTCGACACAACGGTGTTCTTCAGTGTATCAGTTGTTATTCCGAGTTTTTTGCCTTGTTTCCATGCCTTGACGAGAAAGAAAAGCGACTGCGCTATGACGAAGACGACGATAAAAAGACCGAGTCCTATCATAAAGCCGTTTTCCTTAAAATTTTCAGGGACCACAAAAACACCTCCTATAAAATTTCAGCGTATTAACTCACTGAGAATGATATCATATTATGGCGGTGCCCGTCAAGAAAAGTCGGGGATATATTGCAAAAAATGTGTAATAACCACGCTCCTTTTATTTTCTGTCTGCGTCAACATCAAAGCTTCCATATATAAAAATTTTATTTGTAATATTTTAAAGCTGGTACATACATTTCCGCCATTCTGTTCAACTTTTCATTTATCCGCATAATCTCCCTCAAGCGGCAAACAATACAGGTACGCAACAAAAGCAAGGGAGTTAATATAATGAAAGCAACAGGAATAGTCAGAAGAATCGACGATCTCGGCAGGGTCGTTATCCCCAAGGAGATTCGCCGCACGATGCGCATCCGCGAGGGCGACCCGCTCGAAATATACACAGACGCGGACGGCGAAGTTATTTTCAAAAAATATTCGCAGGTCGGCGAGCTGTCATCGCTGACGGCGCAGTACGCCGAGGTTCTGCACAAAAACACTGGGCTTCCGGTCGTGATAACCGACCGCGACAGGGTCATTTCCTGCGCGGGCGTGCCGAAGAAAGAGACGGTCGAGCGCAGGATAACGCAGGCGCTCGAAAACATCATGGAGAACCGCAGTCCGTTTATCTGCGAGGAGGGCGGCGAGCGGTTTCATCCGATAGAGGGCGTTGAGCGCGACGCGGCGGCGGCGTTTCCGATAATCGGCGCTGGTGATGTGTCCGGCTCGGTGGTTCTGCTCACGGCGGACGAGGCGTCCGTGCCGACGCAGACGGAGATAAAGCTCGTTCAGGTCGCGGCTTCGTTCCTCGGCAAACAGATGGAGGAATAACCTTTATTTTTCCTCTTGACAAGTGCCGCTATGCGCTATAAAATAATCGGGTATCCGATTGACGGGTTTGGGAGAGAGCCGGATTTCCGGCCACCGAAGGGGCGAAACTCTCAGGTAAAAGAACCGAGCCGGGACGGTCCTCTGGAAAGGCATTTGCACCGACGAAGCAATCCGCGAAGCGGAGAATCTTTCAGGTAAAAAGACAGAGTACACCATTTTTTCTGATGGTGTACTCTTTTTGTTTTCGGAGTGGTTTATGGACATTCTCATTTTTGCGTTTGAAATCATCGGCACCGTTGCGTTCTCGGTTTCCGGCGCGATGACAGGGCTGAAGAAAAACATGGATATTTTCGGCGTCATGATTCTGGGCGTTGTTACGGCGATCGGCGGCGGAGTCACGCGCGATCTCATTCTCGGCATAACGCCGCCCGGCACATTCGGTCACCCGGTATATGCGATAGTCGCGACGGTCACGGCGATAATAACTTTTCTGCCGGCAATCCGCAGACTGCTCACGAGTAATCAGCATGTCCACGACTTCGTTCTGCTCATTCTCGACTCGCTCGGGCTCGGAGTGTTCACGGTCGTCGGAATACAGACCGCTTACAGCGTCTCGACCGGGCGCGGCGCGTTTCTGGTAGTATTCGTCGGGGTCATAACCGGCGTCGGCGGCGGAGTGCTGCGCGATGTTCTCGCCGGGGAGAAGCCGTACATATTCGTAAAGCACATCTACGCCTGCGCGTCGATAGCCGGCGCGGTCGCCTGCGTTATCATCTGGCGGTTCAACAGCACCGCGGCGGTCATTGCGGGCGCGGCAATAGTTTTCGTCATCCGCCTGCTCGCCGCCCATTTCAGATGGAGCCTGCCCAAGGCGGACAGATTCGGTCCCGTTCAGCCTCAGGAGCTAAGCGAGAACGACGAGAACACGCAGGAGATATGATTTCGCGGAATTATTTATTTAATAGAAAGCCTGCCCGATGGTTGTCCGTTGGGTGGGCTTTGGTTTTTGTAATGCGGGGTTTAAAGTGAAAGTGCAGTGACAGATTGGGATTTGTAGGTGTAAATACCGGCTATGAACGGCTTATAAATCAGCACAATCGTGTATGGCAGATATCATCCGCCCGCGAAATTATCACAATTTTATTGGCGTGCATTTGTAGGGTGCGAATCAATAAAATCGTGATAGATTCCGCGGCATATTGGGATTTTCACATCTCATTCCACGACACAAACGGCGGTCTGACGTCTTATAGCATTGTCCATTCCCCAAAGCGTCTTACATTTCGCCTTTAAATGTTAACTGAAATTAAACTATATTCCCTTTTTCTTTAAACTTCGCTTTTATGCTATTGTTAAATCCCGCAGGGTAGGGTATAATTTAATAAGAATTTTGAGTGGAACGGTGAAAGTATGACATACGACTCTCAATATAACGGAGCGCCCAACGGGTACGGATATCAGCCGGGGCCCGCTCAGACTCTCGAGATAAAGCAGCGCGAGAAGCGCCAGATAAGAAAGCTCGGCAACATAAGCGGCCTGGGCATATTATTGTTCGCCCTGTTCCAGTTCATCGGCGCGGGACTGCTGTTTGCTTTAAATCTCTATGACGACTACGCGAACGAGACCGACCGCGGCTATGCGATAGGCGTGCTGATGTCGATTTTCTGCATATTCGTCCCGTTCTTCCTGTCGAGCCTGCTGCTCAAAGATAAGCGTCAGCAGTGCCTGAACTTCGGAAAGCCCTATGACACGCGCCTCATGCTTTTAGCTGTGCCCGCAGGTCTGATGATCTGCATGATAGGCAACTACGCGACGAACTTCCTCTCGACCTTTGTCGAGAGCACGACCGGCATAACATTTGAATATCCCGATTCGCGCACCCCGACGACGCCGCTGGGCATCGCGATGTATCTTATCCAGCTCGCTGTAGTGCCTGCGCTCGTTGAGGAATATGCGCTGCGCGGCGTTGTTATGATGCCCGCGCGCAAGTTCGGCAACTGGTTCGCAATTCTTGTCTCGTCCGCCCTGTTCGGCATGATGCACGGCAACCTCGTCCAGGCTCCGTTCGCGTTCATCGTCGGCATCGGCATCGGCTATTTTGTTATAGTCACCGGCTCGATGTGGACGGGAGTCATGATACATTTCTGCAACAACATGTTCTCCGGCGTTATCTCGATACTCTATGAATTCCTGCCGGAAAAGACGGTCAACCTCGTCTATTATATCTGCGTCGCGGTGTTCTTTGCGGCGGGCATAATCTGCCTGATTCTCTTCATGAGAAGGGCGCGCCAGAAGAATATCCAGACGAAATTCAGAAAACCACGCACCGCACTTTCGCGCGGCGAACGCACGGCGGCGTATTTTATAAATGTCCCGATGATAATCTCTATCATCTATCTGCTCTACACGACATATACTTTTATCACATGGCCTTCGTAACCGGGGAGTGGAAGAATGACTGACAGAGAGCTTATGCAGGCGGCGATCGCGCTTGCACGGGAGGCTGCGGCAGACGGCGAAGTGCCCGTCGGCGCGGTGGTCACAAGAAACGGAGAGATAGTTTCGGTCGGGCGCAACAGGCGCGAAAAGGACAAAAACGCCCTCGCTCACGCCGAAATTGAAGCAATAGACAGAGCGTGCAAGGCACTCGGCGGCTGGCGGCTCTGGGAGTGCGAACTGTTCGTGACGCTTGAACCGTGTCCGATGTGCGCCGGGGCGATAATAAATTCGCGCATAAAGCGCGTGGTGTTCGGGGCATACGACCCGAAGGCGGGCTCGTGCGGGTCGGTAAACAACCTGTTCGCTTTTCCGTATAATCACTCGCCCGAGGTCGAGGGCGGTTTCATGCAGGACGAGTGTGCTCTGCTTTTGAAGCAGTTCTTTGCCGAGCTGCGCAGGACAAAATAAATTCCCGAAAGGGCTGAAGGATATGGCAATAAAGGATCTTGCCGAACTCATCAAAAAATTCACTCAGAAAGACAAATTCAAGCCAACGACAGTGCAGGTCATCAAGTCGGCAAAAAATCCGCCCGTTCCCGCGCAGAACGAGGATATCTCTGTCCCGTCGGAGGGCGAGCGTATCCATTTTCTCAACACCGGGCGCTCGGACTGCATTCTTCTTCAGAGCGGCGACCGATTCGCTCTCGTTGACTGCGGCGACGCGGAGCACGCGAAACATACGGCGCGGTATCTGAAAGAAACTGCCGGCGGGAAGATAAAACTTGACTTTATCGCGATAACCCATCTTCATTCCGGTCATGTCGGCGGACTCGAGACGCTCCTTGACGACGGGGATATAACAATCGGCAAGATATATCTCAAGCCGTTTATCAGCCCTAACCTCGCGCAGTGGGACAAGTGTCTCCACGACGGCGATGCGCTGTATACATCGCTCAGCGAAAAGGCGCAGAGCATGAACATTCCGGTCATCGGCTGCGTGCCGGACGAGCCGTTTGCGCTTGGCAGCTGGACTCTGCGTTTCTTCAACACCGAGCCCGACTCATATCACAAGAACATCGGCGAAAACGACAACTCGCTCGCCATACTCGCCGAGCAGAACGGCAGGCGTATTCTTTTGGCGGGCGACATGGTGAACGACACGGGCGACCTCGCGAGACTCGCGAACGCCGTCGGACGCATTGACACGCTTAAAGTCCCCTGCCACGGCGAACGCGCCGTCCCGCAGGAAGCGCTGGACAAGCTCCGCCCCGAGACGATGATAATCACGAACCGCCTCGCCGAGATATCTGACGATGTGCTCGTCGGCATAATGTCGGCTTTCGGGCGCAAGGCGTATTCGACCTCGGACAGCGGCGGAATAGCCCTCACCCTCACGCACGACGGGCTTGAAGTCAGCCGCGAAATACAGCTTCGGGAAACGGCATAAAAAATATAAAACCGCGGAGGCAGATATATTCTGTCTCCGCGGTATGATTTTTGCGGGTATAATTCGATAAAATTTTGTTGCCGAGCCGTTGTTTAATTTTCAAGGTACCCGAATTTGCGGCTCATTGCGTCCTGCAAATCCCGCGTCGATACCGCGCATTTTCTTCGCGGGCGGATGATATCCGCCCATACCACGTACTTTTTCACTATTCACTTTTACTTATTACTTTGAGCGAAGCGAAACACCCTCTACGGGGGAGCCTAAATAAAATAACACAGCAACAGCCGCAACAGTTTTCATGTCGCGGCTGTTTTTTATATATTATAATAGTATTATTTATGCCCTCGCTGCGAAAACGCAGGTGAATATACCGCCGCTTTGATTCGCCGCCGCGTGTCCTCCGTATTTTTCGGCGGTATCTTCGAGAATCTTCAGTCCGTAGCCGTGGTCGCCCGTCCGCTTCTTTTTCTTCTCTTCGTAGTCGGGCGCGACGGCGTTCTCGCTGCTGATATATAACATTCCGTCGTTTTCGTCGACGAAGCTTCTTATTTTTATATATCTGTTCTCTTCGAGAGCTTTAGCGGCATTTATCGCGTTGTCGAAAATATTGACATACGCCTTGCAGATATCGACATCTTCGATACCAACAAACCTCGGCACATTGAGGTCGAAATCATAGGCGATGTCATTCTTTCTGCACTCGTTCGCCTTGTTCGAGGCGATAACATTGACAAGAGTGTTGAGACAGAATTTTTCTATTTTTATATCCGCGACCTCTGTTCTGAGCTGGTCGAGCATCCGCTCGGCCGCTTCGCGGTCGACTTCGTTTCCGCTGTGGACGACTTCATATGCCGTCTGAATTATGTTCGCGAGGTCGTGGCGTATCTTTCTCACTTCATTGCTGCTGTTCTCGACATTTTTGTAATATTCGAGATTCAGCGCGTTCTGATAATCTTTTATTCTCAGCTCCTCGCGCAGCTTCTCGTTCTGCGACGAGCGCACCATGATATAGAGCAAAACGGCGTCGGAGATTATGCACAGAACCGCCGCAACGCAGAGCATTATCATCGGGGCGCGGGTCGGATCCTCAAGAAACGGCAGCCCGGTGTTCTTGTCCCTGACCCAGCCGTAATATGAGATTATCATCATCGCCGCCGCCATGACTATGACCTGACTCAGCGGGAAGAAGATAAATGTCGCCATCTGCCCGCTCGGGAGAATCATATTTTTGTGCTTCTTCATTCTAAGATAAGTAAAGCCGCCGAAGAGCACTATCAGTCCCACCGTGTTCGGCAGGGAGACTATATAGGTCATTATGTCGTCATAGGGATTGAGCCCGCAGGCGATACACCCGGTTATGAGCAGAGCCGAGACGAGATATGTAAACGACATCAGAACTATCGAGACAAAAAGCCGGGTTCTGAGTTTGTCTTTGAAATAGGCTATTGACGAAATGAAATAATATGCAAACGCCGGAATCTTAAAAAACACCGACGGCACATCGTAGAAATAATGCTGGGCGAGCGCTATTGCCGAGAACGGTATGAGTGTCAAGAAAAATACCGCGTAGCGGTTGAAACGCGGAGTGAGGTTCATGCACAGAAAGACCACCACGAGCGCTATCGAAAGAAAGTTGAACACATACCAGAACGCATCAAAAAATGTCATTTGACCAAAGCTCCCTTAAAAAGCACATACCTGTCCGTTGAATCCTTTTTCCTGGAACGGCTTATCGGAATTATCTTCCCGTTCATCATGATAAACTGCGTCGCAGTATATCTCGCGATATATTTTAAATTCACAAGATAGCTCTTGTGGCAGCGGACGAAGCCCGCTTCGAGCTGCCGTCCCGCCTCGTCGAGCTTGCCCGGCACGGTGACGCTGTCTCCGTCAACCGTATGTATCTCCAGATAATTGCGCACGCTGACGATAAAAAGTATCTTATCGCACCCTATCCTGTGGATGCTGCCGCGGCGGGTGTATTCAAAATATTCGCGGCTCGGTCTTTGATGCATCCCGGCGCGTTCGCGCTCGATATAGCCGAGGAGCAGCTTCGGGTCGACGGGCTTATAGATATACCCGCAGTCGTCAACGGTCACGAACGCCTTCGAGACGAGATCCTGATTCCCGGAGACGAAAACTATCTTGACCCCGGGGCACAACGCGCCGACAAACTCGGCGATATCCACGCCGCTCTCGTCGCTGACGGCAATATCGAGAAAGGCGAGGTCGAATTTTCTGTTTGCGTCCTCGGGCGCCAGCTTCTCGGACAGCTCGGCGGAGCTGTGTACGCCGACAAGCTCAATATCGGGATAAGCGTCCGCGATTATTTCGGATATCTGCTTGACCATTGCGGGCTCATCGTCGCATATGAGAATACGCATAGTGAGACCTCCCTTTCTTTATAAAATAAAATATAAAATGTGTTTATATGCGTTTGTATATATCATAGTATACAAAAACGCTCGTCTTTTTTCAAGGACAAAAACTGTCACAGGCAAGAAAATATTTTTTCTCTCCGCCGACCCTTTTCAAAGGGAAATAAATGTTGTATAATTTTGATATATAACTGCTTGATTAGGGGTGTTTGTTTGTCCGGGGACTACTCCAGCCGCAACCGCAGGATGCTCAAAAGGTTCCTGCCTTACTATAAAAAATATTCGGGACTGTTCGCCCTCGATATGTTCTGCTCCGCGATGACCACCGTATGCGAGATCGCCCTGCCACTGATAGTTCGGCAGATAACCGACCGCGCGGCGCATGATATTCACGACCTGACGGCGGAGCTGATAATAAAAATAGTCGGCTTCTATATCCTGCTGCGCATTATCGACACCGCCGCAAGCTACTACACGGCGTCGGGCGGGCATATCATGGGCGCGAGAATTGAAACAGATATGCGAAACGACCTGTTCTCGCATTTGCAGGATATGTCATATTCATTCTATGACGACACGAAGATAGGCCAGCTCATGTCGAGAATAACAAACGACCTGTTTGACATAACCGAGCTCGCCCACCACGGTCCGGAGAACGTCCTGATGACCGTGATAAAAATAGTCGCGGGATTCATCATGTTCGCGTCGATGAACATATGGCTTGCGATAATAGTCTTTTCGCTCATGCCTCTTATGATGCTTTTGACTTCGCACAGCCGCCGCAAGATGCGCGCCGCGTTCAAACAGCAGAGACGCGAGATAGGCGAGATAAACGCGCGGACGGAGGATTCACTGCTCGGCATAAGAGTTGTCAAGAGCTTTGCCAACGAAGACATTGAGCGCGAAAAGTTCAACGAGGGCTCTCGCCGCTTCTTCAAATCGAAGAAAAACGGCTACAGATACATGGCGAGCTTCCACTGCACTGTAAGGCTCTGCGACGGACTGATGTATATAGCAATAGTCGGCGTGGGCGCAGTGTTCATGATGAAAGGCAAGACTACCGTCGGCGACTTCTCGGCGAGCCTGCTCATGGTCAGCACCCTGCTCGCGGCGATACGCACAATGGTCGAATTCAGCGAGCAGTTTAACCGCGGCATGACTGGCATCGAGCGCTTCACTGAAATAATGGACGAAGTCAGCGACATAAAAGACAGTCCGGACGCAAAGCCCATAAGCGGCGTCAAGGGCGATATCGAATTCAAAAACGTTACATTTTCATACAAGGGCACGGACAAGAAAATTCTCTCCGATTTCTCCCTGCATATAGCTCCTGGCGAGAATGTCGCCCTCGTCGGTCCGTCCGGCGGCGGCAAGACTACGCTTTGCAATCTTATCCCCCGCTTCTACGATGTGGATTCGGGCAGCATACTGCTCGACGGAAAAGATATCCGCGACATAACTTTAGCTTCGCTGCGCTCGAATATAGGCACGGTTCAGCAGGATGTCTACATGTTCTCCGGCACGGTCAGGGACAACATAGCCTACGGATGCCCGGGAGCTGAAAAAGAAGATATAATAGCCGCGGCGAAACGAGCCGGGGCGCATGAATTTATAGAGGAGCTGCCAGAGGGCTACGACACATATGTCGGCGAGCGCGGAGTCAAGCTCTCCGGCGGTCAGAAACAGCGAATTTCAATCGCGCGCCTGTTTTTGAAAAACCCTCCGATAGTCATTCTCGACGAGGCGACGAGCGCGCTCGACAACGAGAGCGAACGCCTTGTTCAGCAGTCGCTCGAAGAGCTTGCAAAGGGGCGCACGGTCATAACTATCGCCCACAGGCTCACGACGATAAGAAACGCGGCGGAGATAGTCGTGCTGACAGAAGACGGCATCGCCGAGCAGGGCAGCCATCGCGAGCTCATGGCAAAGGGCGGAGTATACAGCGAGCTCTACAGCATGTATTCAATCGACTGATTTTTCCGAAAGGACGGATATAAAAATGCTTAAAAATATTTCACCTATCATCTCCCCCGAGCTTCTCAAGATCCTCATGGAGATGGGACACAGCGACGAGATAGTTATCGGCGACGGCAACTTCCCCGCGGCGAGCATAGCTCAGCGCCTTGTTCGCCTCGACGGTCACGGAGTGCCCGAGGTTCTCGACGCGGTTCTGAAGCTCATGCCCCTCGACACCTATGTTGACGCTCCTGTTGCACTCATGGACAACAACAGTGACGGAGACCGCCCGGCAGTCTGGGACAAATACGAAGAGATAGTCAAAGCGAACGAGGGCGACAAGAACTTCGAGCTCATGGAGCGCTTCGCTTTCTATGACAGAGCGAGAAAGGCATACGCCGTCATCGCGACGGGCGAGACCGCCGTATACGCAAACATCATCCTCAAAAAGGGCGTTGTAAAATAACTCGGAGGACTCTGCATCAATGGAAAAAAGAGTTTTAGCGTTCGACTTCGGCGCGTCGAGCGGACGCGCGATAATCGGACATTTTGACGGGGAGAATATCCGCCTCGAAGAAGTTCACCGCTTCTCGAACGACCCCGTGAGCGTGAACGGCACGCTCTACTGGGATGTTCTGCGCCTGTTTTTTGAGATAAAGCAGGGACTGACAAAGGCGAAGCTCGCCGGCGGATTCGACAGCATCGGCATCGACACCTGGGGCGTTGACTTCGGGCTGCTCGACGAATTCGGCTGCCTGCTCGAAAATCCTACCCACTACCGCGACGCACGCACGGCGGGAATGATTGAAGAAGTGTTTAAAACAGTTCCCCGCGAGGAGCTTTACTCCCGCACGGGCATCCAGTTCATGGAGCTCAACACGCTCTTCCAGCTCTGCGCGCTCAAAAAATACCGCCCGCACATTCTCGACAGGGCGGATAAGCTGCTGTTCATGCCCGATTTATTCGCATATATGCTCACGGGCAGAAAGCAGACAGAATATTCAATAGCGACCACCTCGCAGATGGTTGACATAAAGACAAAAGACTGGGCATACGACATTCTCGACCGCCTCGGCATCCCGTCGGGAATCCTCACGCCCATTGTGCCGTCGGGTACCGAAAACGGAATGCTCAGCGCGGATATATGCGAAGAGCTGGGGCTCGACCCCGTTAAAGTTGTCAGCGTATGCGGACACGACACGCAGTCGGCGATAACCGCCGTACCCTCTCAGCTCGACAGCTTCGCGTTTTTGAGCAGCGGCACTTGGTCGCTCTTCGGCACGGAGATACCCGCTCCCATTGTTAATAATACATCGCTCTCGATAAACATCACCAACGAGGGCGGCTACGGCGGCATGACCGGGCTGCTCAAGAATATAATCGGACTGTGGCTCATTCAGGAGAGCCGCAGGCAGTGGAAACGCGAGGGCGAGGAATACAGCTACGCCGATCTCGAGCGCATGGCGCTCTCGGCGGAGCCGTTCAAGTGCTTTATCGACCCAGACTCCCCCGAGTTCACGCCGCCCGGAGATATACCCGGCCGCGTGCGCGAATTCTGCCGCAAGACGGGTCAGTATGTCCCGCAGACAGTCGGCGAGATAATGCGCTGCATCTACGAGAGCCTTGCGATGAAATACCGCAGCACGTTCTCGATGATAAAAGAATGCACCGGCAGGGACTATTCTGATATACATGTTATCGGCGGCGGCACGAAAGATACCCTGCTCTGCCAGATGACCGCGAACGCCTGCAACGTCCCCGTGAAGGCGGGTCCGATAGAGGCGACCGTGCTCGGCAACATCGCCGTTCAGCTCCTGAGCTCCGGCGACATTCCGGATATCAAAAAGGCGAGGGAGATAATCTCGCGCAGCGAAGCATTACGCGAATATGCTCCGTGCGACACCGACAAATGGGCGGGCGCATATGAGAGCTTTTTGAAAATTCACAAATAAGTGTTGCGCCCGGTAGTGGCAACACAACATCGAAAGGATGACTGAAAAATGGCAAAAGCAAAGCTTGGAATCAGACCCATCATTGACGGCCGCTGGGGCGGAGTCAGAGAGAGTCTTGAGGAAAAGACGATGAACATGGCGCTCGCTGCCAAGAAGCTCATCGAAGAAAATGTGTTCTATTCGGACGGCACTCCCTTTGAGTGCATCATCTCCCCCTGCACGATAGGCGGAGCAGCAGAAGCGGCAAAGTGCGCCGACTTCTTCTCGACTCAGAACGTCTGCGCGACCCTCTCCGTCACCCCCTGCTGGTGCTACGGCAGCGAGACGATGGATCTCGATCCCCTGACCGTCAAGGCAGTCTGGGGCTTCAACGGCACCGAGCGCCCCGGCGCGGTCTATCTCGCGGCGGTTCTGGCGGCTCATGCACAGAGAGGTCTGCCCGCATTCTCGATTTACGGCAAGGATGTTCAGGATGTCACCGACAACTCCATCCCCGACGACGTCGCGGAGAAGATACTCCGCTTCGCACGCTGCGCCGCGGCTGTCGGTCAGCTCAGAGGCAAGTCTTATGTCGGCATAGGCGCTGTCGCAATGGGTATCGCAGGCTCGTTCTGCGACGCCGATTTCTGGCAGGAATATCTCGGCATCCGCGCCGAGTGGGTCGACATGGTCGAAGTTACCCGCCGCGTCGAGCTCGGCATCTATGACCACGAGGAATATGAGCGCGCGCTCAAGTGGGTCAAAGAAAACTGCCCCGAGGGCTTCGACAAGAACCCCGAAAATATCAGACACACCCCCGAGCAGAAGGAGAAGGAGTGGGAGTTCGTCGTCAAGATGACCCTCATCTGCCGCGACATCATGCTCGGCAACGATAAGCTCAACGATGTCCGCCCCGTCGGCGCAGAGGCTGAACACTCCGGTCCCAAGGACGGCTGGCACGAAGAGGCACTCGGCCGCAACGCCATACTCGGCGGCTTCCAGGGTCAGCGCCAGTGGACCGATTTCATGCCCAACGGCGACTTCACCGAGGCTATGCTCAACACCACCTTCGACTGGAACGGCAAGAAAGAGCCGCTCACCTTCGCCACCGAGAACGACGGCCTCAACGGTCTGTCCATGCTCCTCGGAAAGCTCGTCACCGGCAGAGCGAGCCTGTTCGCCGATGTTCGTACATACTGGAGCCCCGACGCTGTTGAAAGAGTCTGCGGCATGCGCCCCGAGGGCGTTGCCAAGGACGGCTTCATCCACCTCATCAACTCCGGTGCCGCCGCGCTTGACGCCACGGGCGTATGCAAGGACAAGGACGGCAACGCGGTCATGAAGGAGTGGTGGAACGTCACCGACGAGGATATCGACGCTATGCTCAAGGCTACCGACTGGTGCCCCGCAGACCTCGGATATTTCAGAGGCGGCGGATACTCCTCGCACTTCAAGACTCAGGCTGTCATGCCCATGACAATGATAAGAGTCAACATCATCAAGGGTCTCGGCCCGGTGCTTCAGATAGCCGAGGGCTACACCGCCACCCTGCCCGATGAGATCCACAACAAGCTCGACATGCGCACCGACCCGACCTGGCCGACCACCTGGTTCGCTCCGAGACTCACCGGCAAGGGCGCGTTCAAGGATGTCTACTCCGTCATGGCGAACTGGGGCGCAAACCACGGCGCTATCAGCTACGGCCACATCGGCAAAGACCTCATCACGCTCGCGAGCATGCTCAGAATCCCCGTTGCGATGCACAACGTCGCCGACGAGGACATCTACCGTCCGCACGCATGGTCTGCGTTCGGCACAAAGGACCTCGAGAGTGCAGACTACAGAGCCTGCGCCGCCTACGGCCCGCTGTATAAATAACCGAATTACCCGCCGCCCGGAGAAATCTTCGGGCGGCGAAGTTCATATTGCCGGACACCGTTCTCCGCGAACCGCGAGGTGTGCCGGCTTTTTATTTTCTCTTTGCGATATATCTGTCTCAAGCCTACAATTATTCAGAAGATTTTTTGTATATTATTTTAATGGAAAGACTCTTTGCCGTATGATATAATCAAGGTGTGAGGTGAGAAAATGAAACTTTTAAAGAATTTTGCTTTGGCGGCGGCACTTGCCGCGATATGCGTTTTGTGCTCGTCGTGTGCAAGCAAGCCGAAGCTCATCGACACTGCGGCAAACAACGAAAAGCTCTCTTATTCCGAGAGCTACACGGAGCTGTCCGAAAAGAGGACGAACAAAACAAAAGCTTGGCGCCGCGGAATGGTCGGCGGGAACGGGCTCGAGGGCTTTATCACAAGCGGCAGCCCGTACTCGGACACGATAATTTATCAAAATATGCATTTCATCATGCCGAATATCAACGCCCGCACCTGTCCGGACACATCAAGCGAGCTTGAACAGGTCAAGCAGAGCATCGTTAAATGCGAGGATATCGTTGACAACGCGAGCTATGACGATGTGTATCGCTTCCATCCAGGCGGTCAGCTGAGAATAAACTCCGAGCGGCACCGCATCAAGGATTATATCCGCTACACAGACTACGAGACCGCGCAGGTCGGCGTGAAATACACCGACAAAAACGGCACATGGGAGAGAACTACTTTCACCTCGCTTGCCGACGGCGTCACGGTTACAAAAATCAAAAAATCGAGCAAGAACGCGCCCGTAAATATTACGCTCTCCTACGATGATATCTCGACCATGGCAAACTACTCCGAGGGCGACGAGGTGAATATCAAATATAAAAAGCTCGCCGACGAGGGCAAGGCTTATCTTGCCCTGGTTGCGCACTATCCCGACTATGAAAAATCCGAGCTCAAAAACGGCGGCTACGCCACGCTCACCTATGTTTTGAATATCGGCGGAACTTTAAGCGTCACGCAAGCGGACGCGCCGAAAGATGAGCAATACGCGGGCGACAGCCAGCCGAAATTGACCGTCAGCGGGGCGGACGAGGTTTATCTTATCACTGTTACGGGCAGAGATTACAATATGGGCGAGCTTTCCGCCTTCGCGTCACAAAGCGGCTGCGCGCTCATCGACTTGCTCTATAACCGGACAACGGACTTTGCGAAAAAATACTCAGCCGAGGGGAAATTCAACTATTCCAATGCACTTGACGCTCATCTTGCGGTATATCAGCCGCAGTTCAACGCAGTCACGCTGACTCTCAAAGACGGCATCTCAGAAAAATCGAACGAAAAGCTGCTGAGAAAGCAGAGGTTCAAGAAAAAGCTCGATCCCGCGCTCAGCCAGCGTTCGTATTATGCAGGCAGATACGCTTATCTGTGTTGCAGCGGATATTCCGCGCCCCGCCTTTACGGTATGTGGACAGGCGAATGGAACACGGGCTGGGGCAGCAAATACACAATGGACGCAAATGTGAACCTGCAAACCTCCTCGATGAACACGGGCAACATCTCCTCGTCCCCGATAGGCTACGCATATTTTATTCTCCGCCAGCTTCCCGACTGGGAGGAAAACGCGCTCGCGACCCACGGATTTACCGACGCCATCCAAGCCCCCGTAAACACCGACGGCGACAAGGCGGTAATAACGGAAACCTGCTATCCGTATCCGTTTCGATACTGGAACGCAGGCTCAAGCTGGATGATCCAGCCGCTCTATGAGACCCTGCAATGCTACGGAGATATCAAAATTCCGCTCAGCGGCGAAATCGACCTTGACAAGCTCAGATCCGTGCTTTCCGTCACCGCGGACGACCTTACGGACGAAGACATTCGCGCGATCGAGGACAGGGGATATCTCCGGCTTGAGCGCGATGTGCTTTTGCCGCTTTTGATTAAATCGGCGAACTACTGGGAGCAGCTTATGACCCCCGAATATTACACCGACTCGAACGGCTCGATTCATTATGAAGCGGGCAAGACGGCGCTTGCGGATGACGAATACTACTGCATCCTGCCGAGCTATTCCCCGGAAAACAATCCGTCGAACTATCCCTCTCCCTCCGACGCAAACGCGGCTATCGACATCGCCGCCTGCCGCGACAATCTGAATATGCTTTTGAGCGTTATAAAAGACACCGCGCCGGAAACCGACACGGCAAAATGGGAATATATGCTCCGAAAGCTCCCGCCGTATCTCTTCGACAAAACCGGCGCGCTCAAGGAGTGGGCGTGCAGCCAATTTGAAGAAAACAACGAGCACAGGCATCTGAGTCACCTCTATTGCGTGTGGCCGCTGTTTGAAACGCAGAACGACGAGCGTCTCAAGTCCGCCTGCATACAGGCGATAAACAACAGAACCTCTGAAAACGAGGCGAGCCACGCACTTGTTCACCGTTCGCTCATCGCCGCAAGGCTCAAGGACAGAACGAGCCTCACCTCTGCGCTCGTGAAGCTTCAGAACCATAAAATAAGATATCCCTCGCTTATGACGAACCACGATTACGATCAAAGAAGCTGCTACTGCACCGACTTTGCCATAGGCTATCTCGGAATCGTCAACGAAGCCCTCGTTTTCTCGAACAAAAACGAAATCGAGATTCTTCCGGCTCTGTTTGAATCGGGCTTTGACGCAGGCGAGATAACCGGGATAAAGGCGAGAACCCGTGCGACGGTTGACTCGCTCAGGTGGGATTTGCAAAGCAAAACGGCACAGGTCACCGTGACCTCCGACATCGACCAAACGATCACCGTTTCATGCGGGCTCTCCGACAAGACGGAGACGCTGATATTCCGCGCCGGAGAAACAAAGACGGTCGATTTTGTGCTGAATTGACCGAATAGGCACAAAAAGCAACATTCCGTCCGGGACCCCGGGCGGAATGTTTTATAGCTTCACGGGATTTTAATACCTCACTCCCGCTCCCCTCGAATAAACGGAATTGCAGACAGAAGCGAACTCAGCGCAACGGGCAGAGTATACAGCATGAACAGAAGCGTCATCAGATTTGAATATCTGCCGTCGAGCCTCGGGATTCCGCCGTTTGCAATAAAATCGTTAAGCGCCGCCGTTTCAGAGGATGAAAATTTGACGACGGCATAGCCTATGCTCGCCGCGAGCGACGATAAACCGGTACCAATCTTGACAATGAATGTATGCGCGGAGAAAAACAGTCCACCGGACTGTTTTCTTAACGCCGCTCACCCTCTCAGGGTTCGAATCCCTTGAAAATAAAAAAGAACAGAAGCAACACCTACGGTATTGCTTCTGTTCTTGGCGCGCTGCAAGGGATACAGTCGGCTACGCCGCCTTGCGTGCTCGGCGATCGCTGCTGCGCAGCAGTACCCGCCTCACACTTCGCGGCTAAAAACAGTCCGCCGGACTGTTTTCTCAACGCCGCTCACCCTCTCAGGGTTCGAATCCCTTGAAAATAAAAAAAGAACGGAAGCAACACCTGCGGTATTGCTTCCGTTCTTGGCGCGCTGCAAGGGATTCGAACCCCTGACCTTTTGGTTCGTAGCCAAACACTCTATCCAACTGAGCTAGCAGCGCATCTGATTGCCATAGTATATTAGCACAACGCGGGGCAAAAATCAACTGTTATTTCAAAATTTTTTTATTTTTCTCCGCTGCCCGGCGGGTACGCTATGCATCGCGGCGGTTTTCGGTCTGCCCGCGGCGCTTTTTTTGACAGTTTTTTTGCCGGCTTCGGAAAGTTTTTCTTTTCTTTGGGGGCGCGGATAAATATTTTCTGCGGCGTGTGCCGCTTCGCGGTTTTTTAAAATTTTTTTGCTATTACATTGTAATCATCAATTTTTTGCTATATAATTGAATGGATAGATTGGGGCTTTGTTTATGAAAAGCCGCGAAGGGAGAAAAATTTGTAATGAGCGACAGAACATACGTCTTATCATACGACATCGGCACGACGGGCGTCAAAACCTGTCTGTTTGAAGTTGAAGATGAAATAAAGCTGATCGCTGCGGAGATGGAAGGCTATTCGCTGACCGTTTATCCGGACGGCGGCGCAGAGCAGGATCCCGACGAGTGGTGGAGCGCGATATGCAACACCACGAAGAGACTCATGAATTCAACGAGTGTGAGCACTTCGGAGATAGCCGGTATATCCTTCTGCTCCCAGATGCAGGGTCTCGTGCTCGTCGACAAGGACGGCCAGCCCGTGCGCAAGGCGATGAGCTACATGGATCAGCGCGCAAAGAAGCAGATAAAAGAACTCATGGCTTACGGTCCGCAGATCGCGGGAGCTTATATTCCGAAGCTTCTCAAGTCTCTGCAGATAACCGGCGCCGTGTCCGCGAGCGTCAAGGATCCCGTATACAAATACAAATGGGTCGAGGAGAACGAGCCCGAGAACTTCGCGAGAACCTATAAGTGGCTCGACGTCAAAGAATACATAATCTGCCGCATGACCGACAAGTTCGTCATGACGCGCGACTCGGCTTTCGGCACTCTGCTCTACGATGTCCGCAAGGGCAAGGAGGGCTGGAGCCCCGAGATGCTCAAGATGTTCAACGTCAAGCCCGAGCATATGGCTGAGATAATCGACTCCACCGCTCTCGTCGGCGGTCTTACCGAAAAGGCTGCGGACGATCTCGGACTGTGCGAGGGCACGCCCGTATTCGGCGGCGGCGGAGACGCTTCGCTCATCGGCGTCGGCGCGGGCGCAGTCGCCCTCGGCGATACTCATATTTACTGCGGCACATCCGGCTGGGTCACGACCGTTGTTGACAAGAATATAGTCGACACGAGCGCGATGATCGCCGCGATAGTCGGCGCGCAGAACGGCAAGCTCAACTACTTCGCGGAGCTTGAGACCGCCGGTAAATGCCTCGAGTGGGTCAAGGATCACCTTGCCCTCGATGAAATTGACATATTCCTCGAGAAGACCGATGTCGCCTCCTCGAAGGAGTCCATATTCACGAGCCTTTACGACTACATGTCGCATGTTATAAACAAGACCCCCGCAGGCTGCGGCGGAGTTATCTTCACCCCGTGGCTGCACGGCAACCGCTGCCCGTTCGAGGATCCGAACGCCCGCGGAATGTTCTTCAACATCAGCCTTGAGACCGGCAAGACCGAGCTCATCCGCGCCGTTGTTGAGGGCACTTGCATGCACCTGCGCTGGTTCCTTGAGACCGAGGACAAAAAGACCAAGACCTCCGATGTTCTCCGCTTTGTCGGCGGCGGCGCTCTCTCCGACGTCACCAGCCAGATACTCGCGGACTGCACAGGCAGAACGGTCGAGGTCGTTGCAAGCCCGCAGAACGTCGGCGCAGTCGGCGCGGCGGTCATCTCCGCAGTCGGTCTGGGCATGATAGGCAGCATCGAAGAGGCGAAGAAGCTCGTCCCGGCGAAGAAGACATTTATCCCGAACCCCTCGCTCAAGCCCATATATGACAAGAACTTCGCAGTCTTTAAGAACCTCTACAAGAGCAACAAGGAGAATTTTGCGGCTCTCAACGGCTGATAAACGGTTCAAACCGCCTTTTTGTGTCAATCATATCTTCGATTCCGCACTTGAAAAAGTGCAATACCCTGTGTTATACTGAAACAGGCAATAATTTTCGGACGATAAGGACGAAGGGAAGGTCTTAAAGAATGAAGAAAATCATCTCGGCTCTGCTCATCTGTATGCTCGCGGCGGTCTGTCTTTTCACCGGCTGCTCAAAAGCAAAGGGACTCAAAGTCAAGGACAGCAGCGGCAACGACCGCGTGCTCGTGACCGACGAAAACGGCAAGCCCGTCTATGACGAGGCAGGCAATATTGTCATTGTCGACACGGACGAAAAGGGCAAGGCAAAGAAGGACGAAAACGGCGAGCAGGCAACAAACGCCATCGCGCTCGATTATCTTCTCGTCTCCGGCAAGAACGCCTACTGCAGATATTTCACATTCACCCAGCCCTCCGGCTACGATATGTCGGCGGTCGGCACCGCGATAACCCTCACAAAAGGCAACGAGACCATCGACATAATTTATGACACCGAAAAGAGCGTCGATGACAAGTCCGCCGATATCGGCGAGGTCATCACCTCGCTCAAGGCGCAGGGCTTCAACCCCGAGGTCAACGACGAGACGAAGACCCTCTGCGGCGAGGACGCAAAGTTTACGGAGATAAAGGTCTCCGCGAACGGCAGAGAGGCGTTCATGGTCTCCGCCCTGTTCGAGAAGAACGGCGTGACCTATGCCTGCACCTACAAAACTTCAAAAGCCGGCGCAAACACCGGAGATTTTGAATCAATTGTCAATTCTATTTCGTTCAGATAACAGACGATAAAAAGTATTCTGACTGTTGAAAGGAGAACAGTATGTTATTTTCACTTGATATCGGTATCGATTTGGGTACCGCGAACACCCTCGTGTTCGTAAAAGGCAAGGGCATCGTTATAAGAGAGCCCTCCGTCGTTGCGGTCGATCAGAAGTACAATCCGCCCAGAGTCGTTGCCGTCGGCACAGAAGCCAAGGAGATGATCGGCAGAACTCCCGGCTCCATAACCGCAGTCCGTCCCCTCAAGGACGGCGTTATCGCCGACTTCGACATCACCGCGGATATGCTCAAGGCTTTCATAAAGAAGGTCACGAAGAACTCCCCGCTCGCGAGAGTCCGCGTTATGATCTGCATCCCCTCGGGCGTTACCGGCGTTGAGAGAAACGCTGTCAACGACGCCGCGAGAAGCGCAGGCGCAAAATATGTCAGCCTCATTGAGGAGCCCATGGCTGCCGCTATCGGCGCGGGTCTCCCCGTCTCCGAGCCCACCGGAAGCATGGTCGTCGACATCGGCGGCGGCACGAGCGAAGTTGCCGTTATCTCCCTGGGCGACGTTGTTACCTCGAACTCCGCAAGAGTCGCGGGCGACAATTTTGATGAGTCCATCATCAACTACATCAAGAAGAAATACAACCTGCTCATCGGCGAGAGAACCGCTGAGGATATCAAGATAAAGATCGGCTCCGCCTATCCCTACGAGGGCGAAGGCGCGATGAACATCAAGGGCCGCAACCTCATGGACGGTCTGCCGAAGAACATCGAGATTTCCGCGGAGGAGATCAGAGAGGCTCTGTCCGACTCCGTCAATCAGATCCTCGATGTCATCAAGGCTACCCTTGAGAAGACTCCCCCCGAGCTCGCTGCGGACATTATCGACCACGGCATCATGCTCACCGGCGGCGGCGCTCTGCTCAGAGGTCTCGACAAGCTCATTGCCGCCGAGACCCGCATCCCCGTTCTCGTCGCGGAGAGTCCGCTCGACTGCGTCGTTGACGGAACAGGCATCTGCCTCGAGCATCCGCTCGATAAATAAACGCCTTTTCGCGGGTCGCTCTGCTTTCCGCAGACGGCCCGCGTTCTCGCAGGCTTACAAAAACTATGCGGCACAACGGTTTTTCTGCCTTTCTGCATACTTTTTGCAAACCCGCGGGATTTTTTGCGTTGTATAGACTTACTTCTTCCAAGCAAAGGAGAGACTCAATTGAAGTTTTACAAATCCAGAACATTCAAAATATTTGTCGGCGTGCTCGTCGTGCTGATTATCGGCGTTGCGGCGGCAGCGGCGATGCATTCGGGCTCTTCGCCCGCAAATTCCGTGATAAGCACGGTGTTTTCGCCGCTTCAGCGCGCGTCGTCGTTTTTGGCGCAGAAGTTTTCGGCTTTCTCGATAAACTTCAAGTCCTCCGCCACGCTCTCGAAGCAGGTAGATGAGCTGAACAAAGAAATCGAGGATCTTCAGAGCCAGCTCGTTGACTACGAGCAGATGAAGAGCCAGAACGCGCTCTACAAAGAATTCCTCGAGCTCAAAGAGAGCCACAAGGACTACAAATTCTGCGAGGCGTCGGTGGTCGGCAGAGACGCGGCGAACCCGCTCTCCGCTTTTGTTTTGAACCGCGGAAGCAATGACGGAATCGCCGTCAACGACCCCGTTATCTACGGCAAATATCTCGTCGGCGTCGTCACATCCGTGACCCTCACGCAGTGCACGATAAAAACTATACTCAACCCGAGCGTCAACACCAGCGCATATGAGATCCGCACGCGCGACCTCGGCTTTGTCACAACGACTGCGGCATACGCCAAGAACGGACTCTGCACCATGCCCGGTCTTTCGAGCTCAACGGCGGTCTCCCCCGGCGGAATCGTCTGCACATCGGGAGTCGGCGGCATCTATCCGCGCGATCTCATTATAGGCACGGTCACAAAAGTCGAGGACTCCGACACGGACATCTCCGCGACCGCGATAATCAAGCCCGGCGCGGACATAGCTTCGATAACAGATGTTTTTATAATCACCGAGTTCGAGGGTCAGGGTTCGAGCGTCACAGAGTAACAAATTTATCGAAAGGGACTTGTCTATGGGTCTCACAGCCGAAAAGAAAAGACTTATAATCCGCCGCGTGATTTTCGCAGTGCTGCTGATTTTCTGCGCCGTTATCCAGAATACGCCGGGACTTCTGCCCGAGCCGTTCGGCGCGCATCAGCTCGCAGTGACGGTCATGGTGGTCTGCATCGCGATGTTTGAGCGCGAGACTGCGGGCATGCTCCTCGGTCTGCTCGCGGGCGTAGTGCTCGACGTGACCGGCGGCACCCAGGGCATAAACGCCATTTTGCTGACTGTAGTCGGTCTCGTGTGCGGAATGCTCGTCAACAACATGATAAGAAACAACATCGTCACCGCGCTGATTTTCTCCGCGCTGGCGCTGCTTGTGCATACATTCGTCTACTGGATAGTGTTCGTCGCCGCGGCGGGAGTCCACGGCGGCAGGCTGCTGCTAACCTTCTGCCTGCCGAGCGTGCTCTACACAGTGATATTCACGCCGCTTTGGTTCTTAATAACAAGAGGCATCAGCAGGCTGCTGCCCAGCGAAGTAAAAAGATAAAAGAAAGGAGAAAGCCTGATGGATTCAAAGAGACTTGCGATAAGGCGCATTGCCCTGCCTTGCATACTGCTCGCGTTCATACTTGTCTTTGTCGGCGTGCTCGTCAAAGTTCAGCTCGTTGACGGCGAGAAATATGCGAGCGCCGTCAACACC
>OODG01000003.1_pt1 | contig 152681 bp, 123 predicted proteins | sample 1671621 | NCBI WGS metagenome assembly OODG01 (sample SAMN06348175, study PRJEB24527) | human gut metagenome | biome: human gut; feature: ankylosing spondylitis patient; material: feces | host: Homo sapiens | place: China | collected 2015-10 | reverse complement strand
TTTGGCTCAGACAAGTCTTGAGAGCAACGTTTCCATCAATCTTGTCATGGTGGGCTCAGACGGTAAGCCGCGTCAGAAGGCTCTTATCGACATTCTTAACGAATGGTTGGCTTTCCGCGTGCAAACGGTCCGTCGGCGCACGCAGTTTAGACTCACGAAGACCGTTGAACGCATCCATATTTTAGAAGGCCGTCATTTGGTGTACCTGAATTTGGATGAAGTGATTGCAATTATTCGTGAAGCCGATGATCCCAAAGAAGCCTTGATGGCGCGTTTCCCGTTAAGCGAAATCCAAGTCGAAGACATTTTGGAAATTCGCCTGCGCCAATTGGCTCGGTTGGTGGGTATCAAAATTGAAGCCGAATTGGCAGAACTCAATAAGACTAAGAGTTCACTTGAAAGACTGCTTGGTTCCGAAAAACTCATGAATAACCTCATTGCCAAGGAAATCGCTCAGGATGCCGCTGAATATGGCGATGAGCGTCGTACCTTGGTCGAAGAGGCCGCTCGTGCGGAAATGGGCCAGTCGGTGTTGGATGAACCCGTGACAGTGGTCATCAGTCAAAAGGGCTTTGTCCGCTCGCGCACCGGTCATGGCCATGACGCGACGGTGATGACTTATAAGATGGGTGACGCTTTTGGAGTGGCGTTCGAGTGTCGCACAACCGATCAAATGGTGGCGGTGGCCGACAACGGCCGCGTTTACACCATAGCGGTTTCAGATTTGCCGAGCGCTCGAGGTGACGGTCTGCCGGTTAACAGTTTCATTGATCTTGAAAAGGGAACAAACATCATCGGTTACTGCGTGGCTAAACCTGATGATCGTGTGGTGATGGCTACCAGTGAAGGGATGGGCTTTATTTGTCAGTTTAAAGACCTCTTTGCTCGAGTTCGTGCTGGTAAGAACTTCATCAAGGCACCCGAAAAAGGCGTGAAGATCCTGCCGCCTCAGGTTGTTGCCAACGGTCAAACACTCCTGGCTTGCTTGTCTGAAGAAGGCCGACTGCTCATTTATGACATGAATGAAATAAGAACGCTTCCGGGCGGCGGCAAGGGCGTTGTTCTCATGGATCTTAATCTGACAGAAACGCTTCTTTTGGCTAAACCCATTGATGCCGAGGGTGTGCTCGTCACCGGAATCGGCCGCGGGGGCAAGGAAAGAGAATACGCTGTGAAAAAGGCCGTGCTTGAGTACCACATGGGTCACCGAGCCAGAAAGGGTAAACAGTTGGATATCCGCTGGAAAGCCACGGATTTGAAACCTTTACCAAAGAAAGAAGCTCAGACTGAGGATAGTCAGGATACTCCGCAAGAGCCATCCGAAACACTCTTTTAACGAAACTATCAGGGGGCTCCGGCCCCCTGAATTGTCTCTAGAACAGGTAACTGCCGTTAATTCCGATTTCGTACTTTGGTTTAACTACCTTTGAAGCAAACGCTAAAGCCTGTGCGCCGATGGCGAACTGTCGGTCTATTTGCCATTGACTGGAAAGTTTCAGATACCCCCAGGACTCCTGCAGATTCTCCGTCTTGAAGGTTTCAGCATTTCCATTTTCTTGTCCTTTAAGGGTAATGGATTGACCGAAGCGGTGAACCCAAGCGGCTTGGGCGTAAAGCGAAAGGGGAGCGCCGCCTGTTATCCGGTGACCGGTCGTGACTCCGATTTTAGTTATTGATTGATGCTCTTTTTCTGCTCTAAAAGAGACGCCTTCAAATATGTTTGTGGGATCTCTTTTTATCCAATAGGTATAGCCGCTTACAAACGGTTCAAAAAACCATTCATTGGAGAGTTCCGGATGAACGAATCCGAAATAAAGTCCAACGCCATAGGTTTGAGTATCCTCTTTAAATTGGGCGCGTTTTCGGGATAGATTCGTGCCGAAAACACCGTCGGACGTGATCGAATGGTCCCCAACCCCATAATGCCCCAGAAGGATTAATCGGTAATTGTCTTCTGTAATACCGTGAAGATAAAAACCGAAAGCGGTTTCATTGATTTCTCCACTTGCCGCCTCTAAATCGGAATCGGTTTGGCTTTGTGAGAGCCAAAGACCGGCGATTCCATCGTTCATAACCGGCAGTTTGACATTTCGGTCATAGCCAAGGGTTAAGGCCTTTGTGTCAATGCGATGAGAGCGAGAGCGGTGGTCAAGATTAAGGTCGGTCTCCTGAATTCTGACATCTGTCCAGAGACCTCGATTTTGGCTTTGTGAGAGACGATCGCTGACGGCGGAGAAAACCCGATCGGCGTTTTGCTCATGGGCAACGGTAGCGCCTGAGGTGAAATCCAGAATATTTTTTACGAGGCCGGATGCGCCAATGCGGTCTGTCACCATGGAGGTGATCACAAAACCGTCACGCCCGTCTGTGCCGATCGCTCCTTGAGTTTTAAAGGAGCCGAGCGCCGTTTCGTAATAAGAGGGCAGAGCTTCGGCAAAAAACTTACTGTGACTGTCGTCAACATTTTCAACGGAAATCAACCCCACATTGATTTCATCGGTCGTTTTATCGGTTCGTGAATCAATGATTTCGACGAAAACGCGAGAACCGTCCGAAGTGATGGGGGAGACTTCGCCTAACTCGAGTTTATAGTGATTGGAGCCAATGTCGGAATCTCGGATATTCACACGCAAAATAGCACCGTTCTCAATCCGAGTGGTTGAGGTGCAGTCGCCATTGAGGTTATGGTTATTGATCCGAACAGTGTCTTGCGCATGGGTTAAGTCAAGGATGCCGTCTTTTTTCCAGTCAAACCGATTAAGAGCGTTATCACCATGCGTGATCCATTTAGCCGATGAAGAAAGCACAATATGAGACTGAGTGCTTTCGTATTCGGAATTGACGATGCGTCCTACAAAAAGATCGCTCGCATGAGATAGGTGAAGGTAAAGTTTTGAGTTTTGGTTTAGTCGTACATCGCCTTTGATGACAGAGTTTCCCAGACTTTCAAAATGAAATTGACTGCCATAAAGTCTTAACGCATAGACACGGTCATTTTGATCGAGATCTTGGGCGGATAATCGCAACGTTCCTTTGTAGTTTACGGTCGACTCTGACACTTGCAGGGCATTGGCGATCGCATCATCAGCCAGTCCCTGAGTTTGCAGTTTGATGTCAATGACTTCAGGCAATTGCTCATTTGTCAAAACACTGTCGTTAATAGCCCAAGTCACGGCATTTTCCAGTGTTTGTGTTGTCGAGGAAGCGTTAAGGGAGAGGTTTAAATGGTGGGAATTTTGGGCACTAAAGCCGTCAATAAAATTGCTTTCCATGCCAACGGCTGATTGAACATTTTGAGCTTTAAGCTCAATGGACAATGAATTCCCCGAATTGAGTTTGCCGCCGCTTTGGCGAAAAAAGATAGTTTCTATCCATTCATCTTCCGAGCTTATTGCCGAATGGTTTTCAAATTCAAGCCTGACGGATCCATCGGTTGCAAGTGTTGCATCGCCTTCAATGTCTTTATAGACAAAAACGCCGTCGTAGTCGGTGAAGTCGTGGATTGTCAGTTGTTTGGAAGAAAGATTGAGGTGCGTGTGAGCAAGGCTCGCCGGTAGATGAGCATTGAGAAGAGCCAGCACGCTAAAAGAGAGGAGGTGGTTTTGGATAGCAGCCACTTCTTATCCTTTCATTTAGTGGGAGGTTATACAAAGGGCATTGATTCTATCGGGGGCAGTCGGTAAAAATTGATGAGAAAAATCAAAATTATTTTCTTATCGTTATGCTATGAACTGCCTGTAAATTAGGCGTTCGGCGCTAAAATAATGCAAAAATTTTTATCTGCCTTGCCATGAAAAAACACCGTCACGACACCGATCCCTGTCCCAATATCTTTTTCTCCGAAGAGGAAGGCTTTCGTTACCTGCATTTTGGTTCGCCTTGGATTCAGGGCGCCATGAAAGTCGGCCGACCTTTTGAATTAGTATTGGAATACCCGAGACAAATGATGGCCTGCGGGCTTTTCTACCCAGAACCCGGTCAGATTGTTCAATTGGGCTTGGGGGCAGCGTCGCTCACCAAATTTTGTTGGAAATACACGAAGGCTCGGATTGATGTGGCGGAGATTTCACCCAATGTCGTGATGAGTGCTCAGCAATGGTTTAAATGTCCGATGCCCGATGATCGGCTCGACATTCATTTGGCCGATGCGAAAGAATTCATCGCGGCCCGTAAGGACTTTAATCCTTGTGACTGGCTGCAGGTGGATATTTATGACGAACAAGCGCGTGGACCGGTTTACGATGACGTGGACTTTTACCGTTTGTGTCGCCGTGCGATGAATAAAAAAGGATCAGTTGCCAGTTTTAATCTTTTCGGCAGTCGTTTTGATAAAAGTTTTGAAGCCATTAACGAAGCTTTCGCCGGCCGTACACTCGTTATGCCGGAAATTGACGAGGGCAATCGGGTGGTATTGGCTTTTGCTGGCGACAAGCTTGAGACCACCATCAATGAACTCTACGAGCGCGCCCAAATGCTTCGAGCTCGATGGAAGCTTGGATGTATTCGTTGGGTTAATGGGCTCAAAGCGCTTAATCCTACGTTCAAAGAACCTGTAATTTCTTTATAATCGAACATTTCAACACTTTTATTTCTTCAAGGGAAATATGGACGCTGAGCGTATAAACCAAATTGAGGCCAAGATCTCTGACCTCACAGCTCGATTGGTTGAGCTGAGGGGGTATCTTTGACATCGACCGACAGGAACGCCGGTTAGAAGAAGTCAATCGCGAAATGGAAAATCCTGCGCTTTGGGACAATCCGGAAAACGCGCAAAAAGTCAGTAAAGAAAAGAAACGTCTCGATGACACGGTGGGCGCTTTCAAAACGCTTACAGCCGGTGTCAATGACGCGGCCGAACTCTTCGAGTTATCCATGGCCGAAGAAGATTATCCAACCGTTGAAGCGGTGGGCGGAGACGTTTTCGAGTTAGAAAAATCTGTTGAAAAATTGGAATTCCAGCGGATGTTTAATCAGCCGATGGATTCTGCCAACTGCTATTTGGAAATTCAGGCGGGCGCCGGCGGCACCGAAGCTCAAGATTGGGCGAGCATGCTCGAGCGCATGTACCTGCACTACGGTGAGCGAAAAGGCTTTACGGTTGAATTGCAGGAAGAAACCGAAGGTGAAGTGGCCGGTATCAAGGGCTGCACGATTTATATTCAGGGCGATTACGCTTACGGGATGCTTCGCACGGAAACAGGTGTGCATCGTTTGGTGAGAAAAAGCCCCTTTGATGCCAATGCCCGTCGTCACACCTCTTTTGCGAGCGTCTACGTTTATCCTGAAATCGACGATAGTTTTGAAGTGGAAATCAATCCCGCCGATTTGCGCGTGGACGTTTTCCGCGCCTCCGGCGCAGGCGGTCAGCATATTCAAAAGACCGAATCGGCAGTTCGTATCACGCATATTCCGACAGGCATTGTGACGGTGTGTCAAAATGACCGAAGTCAACACCGCAACAAAGAGCAGGCCATGAGTCAATTGAAGGCAAAGCTCTATGAAGCTGAAATGCGCAAGCGTCGTGAGGTGCAGCAGCAGACCGAAGATGCCAAGAGCGATATCGCCTGGGGACACCAGATTCGCTCCTATGTGCTCGATCAGTCACGAGTGAAAGATTTAAGAACCAATGTGGAAACCGGCAACACGCAGGCTGTGTTGGACGGCGATCTTGATCAATTTATTGAGGCTAGCCTCAAGCAAGGCGTCTAAGCTAGGCGCGAAAGTAAAAAGGACAAAAAAATGGCAGAAAACAAGGTTCAGGAAGCCGCTGTTGCGGCCGAAGATGAAAACCATATCATCGCAGAGCGCCGCGCTAAGGTCGCCAAGTGGCGTGAAACGGGGCACGCTTATCCCAATGACTTTGTCAGAAAGGATTTGTTCGGTGATATCCGTGCGGCTTACGGCGAAAAGAGCGCCGAAGAACTCGAAGCCGAAGCCCATCAAGTGGCGGTTTCCGGCCGTATGATGCTCAAGCGTGTGATGGGTAAGGCCGCTTTCGCCACGGTTCGTGATTGCACGGGCACGATGCAGTACTTCCTTTCGCCCTCTGAAGTAGGCCAAGAAGCCTATGACGAATTCAAGACCATGGATATCGGTGATATCGTGGCTGCTGAAGGTACGGTCTTTAAGACTAAGCGCGGTGAACTCTCTGTTCGAGTCCATAAGGTTCGTTTGATGAGCAAAGCCGTTCGTCCGCTAGCTGAAAAGTTCCGTGGTTTGTCTGACCAGGAAATCTGCTACCGTCAGCGCTATCTTGATCTCATCATGAATGAAGATAGCCGCGCTCGCTTTATCAAGCGCAGCAAGATCATTGCCTGCATCCGCAACTATATGTTGGCTAACCGCTTCATGGAAGTGGAAACGCCGATGTTGCACCCGATTCCGGGCGGCGCCAATGCCAAGCCCTTCATCACGCACCACAACGCGCTCGATATGGACATGTACTTGCGTATTGCACCGGAACTTTATTTGAAGCGTCTCGTGGTCGGCGGCTTTGAACGCGTCTTTGAATTAAACCGCAACTTCCGCAACGAAGGTTTGTCCATTCGTCACAATCCTGAATTCACGATGATGGAATTCTATGCGACGTATTGGACGTACAAGGATCAGATGGATTTCACGGAATCGATCTTGCGTCATGTCGCTCAGGAAGTTAACGGTTCGACGATGGTTCACTATCAAGGCCACGATATTGATTTGGGCAAGCCCTTTGATCGCTTGACCCCGCGTCAGGCAATTCAAAAGTATGCTCCCCAATACACCGATGACAAGATTGACGATGAAGCATTCCTGCGCAGTGAATTGAAGCGTTTGGGCGAACCGCAACCCGATTACGTGGGCCGCGGAGCGCTGGAAATGGCTTTGTTTGAAGCCGTGGCTGAATCCAAGCTCATCGATCCGACCTTTATCGTTGACTACCCGGTCGAAATTTCGCCCTTGGCTCGTGCATCGGATACCAATCCTGAACTCACGGAACGCTTTGAGCTTTATATCGCCGGTCGTGAAACCGCTAACGGCTTCTCTGAATTGAATGACCCGGAAGACCAAGCCGCCCGCTTTAAGGCTCAGGCCGATGCTAAGGCTCACGGCGATGATGAAGCCATGTATTACGACGCCGACTACATCCGCGCGTTGGAATTCGGTCTTCCCCCGACTGGCGGCTGCGGTATCGGTATTGACCGCTTTGTGATGCTTTTGACGGATGCTGCCAGTATCCGTGACGTGTTGCTCTTCCCGCATATGCGTCCTGAAGCCTAAGAGTGAGCAAAAATAGGAGGCTTGAAAATGAGTGAAGTCACTGCCCAATCGGTATATGCGACCTATGAGGTATTGAAGGCGAGGGTAACGCAGCCTGTTCCGTCGGACTATGTGCGTTTCCGTGCCGGTAAGGAAATTATCGGTTGCGTGAAAAAAACGCTTGCGATGAAGCTTGCCGGAGCAACAAGTGACTTTCGTTTGATGGATAGCCTCTATTTGACCGATGAAAATTGCTCATCGGTTACGGCACGCACGGCGGCCATGCAAAAAGCGGCCAGAATTTTGGCTGAATTGGGTGAGCTGCCTGAAGATGTCGGTGAACTCGTCGATGTTCGCGCAACGGTTTACGACGGCGTGTTTTGCCAAGCGCCTCGCCTTCTTTGCAGAAAGTTGGGGTTGATGACAACGTCTATCCGCCTTACGGCCTACGATAAAGAGGGTCGTACGGTATTGGCTCGCCGCCGTCCGGGCAAAGTGATCGGCGGTGGTCTTTGGGACAGTTTGGCTGCGGGCCTCGTTAAGGCAAGCGAAGAACCCGAACATGCGCTTTACCGTGAGCTTTTTGAGGAAGCGGGATTAAGCGCCGATGATCTCACGGTTGTTGAATCGGCCCGCTTTGTGCAGGAAATGCCGGTACCGGAAGGTTACTTAAGAGAAGTGGTTCGAAATTACGAGGGCCGTCTTAAAGAAGGTGTGAGATTCGAAAACCGTGACGGAGAAGTGTCGGAATTTGCCGCTTTTGACTGTCAGGAAGCCCTGCGTATGGCTGAACAAGAAAAGGTGATGTACGCAGCAGGTATCGGTATTGCGGAGACCACCATGACGCACATGGGGCAGCGTATCGAAGAAAAATGGCTGCACTATAAAGGTCAAGTCATCATCTGATTGAAGGATTAGCCAAAAAAATCGCTCAAGGAGTTGCATTCCGAGAGCGATTTTTTTGTATCTAAAGAAAAGGGCTAAAAACTGTTATAAGAAACCTATTTAATTCTGATCAATATTATCTAAATGAATCGGTTTTATAGCATCAGCAAGGCAGCTACTGAATTAGGCGTCTCTATTTCTACCCTCAGACGTTGGGAATCCGAGGGGAAATTAGTTCCCCAGCGAACCAAAGGCAATCAGAGAAGGTATTCGGCTGAACAAATCATGGGGCTTGTCCGGAAAGTTACTCCTAAGCCAGATCGTATAACGCTAGCTTACGCTCGAGTCTCAAGCGCTGATCAGAAAAAAGATCTAGAAAGACAAAAAACCGTTTTGGAAATGTACTGTGCCGCGCAAGGTTGGAATTTCGAGCTCATCAGCGATCTTGGCAGTGGAATGAACTATCGAAAAAAGGGATTGCAGTCTTTACTGCAAAAACTTCTTAACGGTAAAATTGAGCGCCTGGTGATCACTCACAAAGACCGTCTCCTGCGCTTTGGCGCAGAGCTGATTTTCTCGGTTTGCGAAATGAAAGGCGTTGAAGTGGTGATCGTCAATAAGGGGGAAGAAGCCTCTTTTGAAGAAGATTTAGCTAAAGATGTTTTAGAGATCATTACCGTTTTCAGTGCCAGACTTTATGGTTCACGCAGTAAAAAGAATCAAAAGTTGATTAACGGGATGAAAAAAGCAGTGAAAGCCGCGCAATAGATTGAAAGAATAGGAAGATGCAGATTCATCGAGCCCATAAAATCGAGCTCATTGTCAACGACAGTCAAGAGCTGTATTTGAAAAAAGCGGTCGGTTGCGCCCGATTTGCTTTTAATTGGGCATTGAATGAATGGATCGAAGAGTATGAAGCCTACAAGAAAGATCCGACTCAGCCCAAACCCAATCAATACAGTATTCGCCGCAAACTCAATGCTATAAAACGTGAGCAATTCCCGTGGATGATGGAAGTGACCAAGTGCGCTGTGCAGATGGCCATCATTCAATTAGGACAAGCGTTTGCGAATTTTTGGAAGAACCCCGAGCACTTCAAGTACCCAAAATTCAAGAAAAAGTACGTCTCTGACAGTTTCACAATCAGCAATGACCACTTTGAAGTCAAAGGTTCACGCATCCGTATACCGAAATTAGGTTGGGTGCGGATGCGTGAGCCGTTGCGATTTAAAGAAGCGAAGCTGCTTTGGGCAACGGTCTCGCGACGCGGAAAACGATGGTATGTGAGTCTGTCGTGTGAACTCACTGATCTCAGTCACTTAAAACCGGCCAAAAACCAAGGCACGGTGGGAGTGGACTTGGGGGTGAAGTCACTGGCGGTGCTCTCGAACCACAAGAGGTTTGAAGCGTTGCAACCATTAAAGAAAAGTCTGTCGAAGCTTCGTCGACTGCAAAGGAAGCTCGCACGAAGTCAGAAAGGCAGTAAAAACCGTATCAAGTTGGTATTGGAGATCGGTGAGTTGCATCGCAAGATTTTCAATTACCGACAGAATGCTTTGCATCAGCTCACCAACTACCTGACCACTCATTTCTCTCGGATTGTGATTGAGGATTTGAATGTCAGCGGAATGCTGAAAAACGGGAAACTGGCTCGTTGCATAGCCGACGTTGGTTTCTACGAATTTCGGCGTCAACTGGAGTACAAAGCCGAGCAAAGAGGCTCTGAGGTGATCATAGCGGATCGGTTTTATGCCAGTTCTAAGACGTGCGGGTATTGCGGTCAGAAAAATGACGAGTTAAGGCTTTCGGACAGACGATGGAAGTGTGCGCATTGTGGGGCAGAGATCAAGGATCGAGACTTCAATGCGGCGATCAATTTAAGAAGATATACCGAGCGGCCGGGCTGATTTTAATGAGTCCGGCGGTGCCGTGAGTTACACGGTGAACGCCTTTGCCTGCCAAGAAGAGGGGAAAACTCGGGACGTGACCTCAGGTGGGCCTGAAACGATTCTCGCAAGAGAGTTTTTCGGTGAGGGATGAGCGCTGGCTTCGGAGTGATCTGAAGTGAAACTGATCTCGATGATGGAGGAAGAAAAACCTGAGACTGAGTAGGTATTTTGAGTATAGCTAGTCAGTCTCAGGTAGGTTTTTCATAACGGGCAGCGAACTGCCCCTTAATCAACCGTAGTTTGGTTATGAACTAGACGATGATCATAGCCAAGATGATGACGCCGATAAAGCACGGAACGATCGTGCGTTTGGCGACTTCAATCGGGTTAGCCATAGCGATACCGGCCACAACCATCATGGCACCGGCGATCGGAGAAGACGTACGACCCAAGGTGCCGGACAAGAAGGCCAAGGAACCCAAATGCGGGATATCCATGCCGAAAGAGGCGGCATGTGGCGTAACGGCTTCGTTGAAGGCGAACGTGGCGGCGTCACCGGAACCGGTAATCGTGCCCAAGAACCACGGACCCAAGGAACCACCCCAACGGGCGATGTCATTGGATTCACGCAACAAGGCAATGAACGTGTCGATCAAACCGGCAGCGCGCAAACCGGCTGCGAACACACCGGCGGCGATGATGATACCCAAGATGTTGCCGTAGCCCTTACCCAAGCCGTTAAAGAACGTCTTGGAGAAATCTTGCGGATTGGCGCGGGTGATGAGCAAGCAGAAGATGGCGCCCAAGACCATGGCCTGAGCCACGCCCATCTTGATTTGCGGAACAACCGTGTTACCCAAGACCAAAATGACGATCGGGAGCAACGGAACCAAAGCGAAAATGACGTTCGGGCGAACGATTTCTTCTTGCTTGTGTTCAATGTTCACTTGGATGTTGTCAGTGGCTTCGCCCTTATCTTTAAAGATAATAGCCATCACAAAGATACCGACAATACCGACAACCCAGAGCACGAGGCTATACGGGGTGTGTAACGCGATCAAGTCCATGATTTCCATATTGGAGATCTTGGCAATGTAGGCGTTGTGGGCAGAACCCGGAGAGAACACACCACCGGCCGTTCCCATCATCACAGAGGCGGCAGCCATGGCGGGACGGATACCGGCGCGAAGCATCACAGGGATTAACGTGGAACCCACGGCGGCGGCGCAACCGGAAGCCGACGGAATGGCGATGTTAATAACCATCGTCACGAATGTGCAGATCGGAACCAAGAAAATGCCCAATCCACGAATCGGCTTGGAGAGCAAGTGCACCAAGTGTTGGTCGCAACGAGTGTAGGACGACACATAGGCAAAGCCCATCGAGGCGCAAATAGCCATGATCAAACCGCCGTTGGTCATGGATTTTGCGAACGCATTGAAAGCGGTCATCGGCTGCAAGGACACGCAGCAAAGAATCAAGCCGGCTGTAAAGAGGACCAAGCGCGTTTCATAACGCTTGATCAGGGCGGCGATTGTCAAAATCACGACAATAACCGCAACCCAGTTCAACAAAGTCATTGTTTATCTCCTGAGGATTGTTTTTATTCGCGCGCAATTTTATAGAAAGCTCACATTACTTGCCCTCAGGCTTTCCCTGAGAATTTCTATTGCTTTGATTTGCGTTATGAAATGTTATCTATCTGAACAAATCTCAAAAAAGTAATTCTTCTGTGACATCAGAATGAATAAACAGGCTTGAAGAGCAGAAAAATTCATAGTTTTGAGAAATCGTTGTCATCGAACGCTCACAGAGCCTTCCTATACTGGGGGCAATTCATCAAACTACTCACTACAGTGAGATTTTTCTAAAGGGACTTAACGATGAAATCCAAAAAGATTGTTGCCTCTGTGGCTTGCGCTCTGGCAGGTATGTGTGCCATGAACGCACAAGCCATCGAAATCTACCCGGTTGATCACGCGCGTTTTATGACAAACGCGCGTTTTGATTTTAAGGTTGAACTAGATGACGTGACAGCCCGCGATAAAGTCACCGTTGAAATCAATGGCAAGAACTTCAATCAAACGCTTTCCGGAAAAGAAGTTTGGATGGAAAAAGAGGAGGGGGTTGAAGCCTCAGCTTTGATTGTGCGTGGCGTGGAAATTAAAAATCCTGGTCAGTATACCGTGACAGTTAAGACTCCCAACAGCTCCAAAACTGTGAATTGGGATGTGTACACAACAGGCGACAAGCCTAAAGCTAAAAATGTGATTTTGCTGTTGGCCGATGGTTTGTCCGTGGGCCATCGCACGGCTGCCCGCATCCTTTCTAAAGGGGTGACAAACGGTATGTATAACGCTCCGCTAGCCATGGACAATATGCCGCATATGGCCCTACTTGGCACGAGCTCGGTTGACACCATCGCCGCCGATAGTGCGAATACGGCTTCCGCTTACATGACAGGCCACAAGTCAAGCGTCAACGCTTTGGGTGTTTATGCCGACCGCACCAAGGCGAGTCAAGACGATCCGAAACAAGAAACAATCGCCGAATTGATTCGCCGCAAGACGAAGATGGCCGTCGGTGTTGTGAGCGACGCTGAAATTGAAGACGCAACGCCCGCCTCTGTTGTTGCTCATACCCGCAAACGTTCCGATAAGGCTGATATTGTCGGTATGTTCTATAACGTTAAACCTGAAGTGATCTTGGGTGGCGGCTCGGCCTATTTCCTGCCTAAATCAACGGCGGGTTCCAAGCGCAAAGATGATATCAACTATATTGAAAAATTCACGCAGGCAGGCTACACACTTGTTACTGACCGTACAGCCTTGGTCGAAAAAGCTGGAGCCAGCGATAAGCTCCTCGGCCTTTTCCATACCGGCAATATGGACGGTTGGGTGGATCGTCATCAATGGAAGGGTAACACGGTGAAGAAGTTCCCCAATCAACCGGATTTGACCGATTCCTTCCACGCCGCGGTTAAAGTGCTCGAAAAGAACAAGGACGGTTTCTTCCTCATGCTCGAAGCTGGTCTCGTTGACAAATATTCACATCCCTTGGATTGGGCTCGCTCTGTCGGTGACACAATCGCTTTCGACAAGGTCGTTGAAGCCGCTCAAAAGTATTGCGATGAGCATCCCGACACCCTTTTGATCGTCACTGGTGACCATACCCACTCCATTTCCGTGGCTGGTACGGTTGATGACAATAAGCCCGGCAATGATTGGCGCGAAAAGGTTGGCGTCTACGCCAATGCTGGTTATCCCAACTACGAGGATAAGGATAAGGACGGTTTCCCGGATGACTTCAATCCTAGTAAGCGTTTAGCCGTCTTCTTCGGCGCTCATCCCGATTACTATGAAACGTACCGCTCTTTCCCGGATGCAACCTTTAACCCGGCCGTTCAAAACGAAAAGGGACAGTATGTGGCTGACGCACGATACAAGGACGTTCCCAGCGCTCACTTTGTTGAAGGCAACCTGCCGCGCAGCGAAAGCCAAGGTGTTCACACGGTTGATGATTTGGTTGTTACCGCCCGAGGTCCTAACGCCGATCAAATCCGTGGTTTCATGAATTCAACGGAAATTTTCCGTGTGATGGCCGAGGCACTTGCATTGGGCCGTTAATGATCCCAAGGTTGTGATTGAAAAAGTGCGCCGGCGGTTTCGGGGGAAATCGGCGGCGTCTTTTCAATAAAGGAGTATTCATGAAACGACGCTGTTTTCTGACGGCATGTCTGTTTGCGCTAACTTCTATGCCGACATTGGCTTTAGCCGACGCGACCGCTTCAATCGGATTTGAGGAGATGTACGAGGGTAATCCGATTTTGGGCCTGCAATTTAGCTCGAAATTGAAATCTTTGGCGAACAAAACGGTGTCTGTTCAAGGTTTTATGGCTCCGCCGTTAAAACCCGAGGCGGATTTTTTAGTCATGACGCGTGAACCGGTGAGCCTCTGCCCGTTCTGTAACAGTGACCAAGATTGGCCCGACAACATCATTGTGGTGTATTTAAGTGCCAAGCAAGAATTTGTCCAACCAAATCGACCGATTGTGGTGACCGGTAAGTTGGAACTGGGATCCAAAACCGATCAGGAAACGGGATTCGTGAGTTTGGTTCGATTGGTGGACGCGACTTTTGAGGTTATGAAATGAGCAACGTAAGGCCTTTTGATCTCCGAGTTAAAGGGCTTAAGTATCACGTAAAAGACGGCGTATCGATCAGAACGATTTTAGATATTGAGCATTTGGAAATCGCCAGCGGTGAAGTTTTGGGCATAAGGGGCACTTCCGGCAGCGGTAAATCCACATTTTTAAAACTCATCAGCGGCATTGTGACGCCTCAACTGGGGACTGTTTCTTGGGGTAATGAGTTGCTGAGTCACTGTTCAGAAGCCCGTCGCGATGACTGGAGAGGCAGAAATTGCGGATTTCTTTTTCAGGATTTTCGCCTGTTCGGTGGTTTAAGTGCCTTGGATAACGCGCTGTTGCCGCTTACTTTCAGAGGAAAAATAACGGAAGCCGACCGTGATAGGGCCGAAAAACTTTTGCGTCAGTATGGAGTGCCCGCTGAAACGCAAGTCTCTCTTCTTTCGCGGGGTGAAATGCAGCGCACGGCATTGGTTCGTGTTTTAATCAGTTCGCCCAAAGTAATATTGGCCGATGAGCCCACAGCGAGTTTGGACTACAGCAATGCTTTTCGTGTGATGGAGGCATTGATTAACGCCGCCTTTGATTTAAAAGCAACGTTACTCGTTGTAACGCATGACTCACAGATGCTTAAGCGTTTTAATCGAGTGTTGACCATTGAAAACGGAACCATTCGGGGGCCCGGACTATGAGAGTATTGCTCTTTTTGAAAAACGAGTGCCGTCAGTCCTTCAAAATCCTGTGTTCACTCGCTTTTATATTGGCCTTGGCGTTAGCCATCGCAACGGCCATCGGTCAAACAGAACGGATGATTAAATCATCAAGTGCGAAAGCAGCCGAACAGTTTGATATCTTGGTGGGAGCTAAAGGAAGCAGGACCTCCTTGCTACTGTCAACGGTCTATTTAAGGGATGAAATGGTGTCCTTGACGCCGGCTTCTGCACTGACGCTGCTAAACGGTTATAAGGGTGTGAAGTGGAGTGCGCCTTTGGCTTTCGGTGACCGTGTGGACGATAGCCCTTTGGTGGGAACGACTCGCTCTTTTATCACTTTGGGAGAAAGCCGACAACTTAAGCAAGGGCGTGTATTTGCGACGCGGCATGAAGCCGTGGCGGGGGTGCATAGCGGTTTGGAAATCGGTCAGACGGTTTTCCCTCACCATGGGCGAATTGCCGGTGTTGGTCACAAACACGATAACGGCTTTAAAGTAGTTGGCCTTTTACCGGAAACGGGGACCCCTTGGGATCGGGCGGTTTTAGTGCCGATTGAAGCCATCTGGGCAATGCATGAAAAGGATGGCGGTCTTCAAGAGCCAAAGCTTGAGTCCTGGCTCACTCAGGGACAATTCGAAAAACTTCCGGGTTTTTCTGCCATTGCCGTCAAGCCGGTTTCGATTTCGGATGCCTATAAAATCCGACAGCTTTTATCGTCAGCCTCCGCTCAAGATGCACGGGGTCAGTCCGTTAATTTAATGGCGATATTCACCGGAGAGGTGTTAGTAGAACTTTATGCCACGCTGGATTCCGCGATGGTAGCTTTTGAGTGGTTTGCCGCCAGTTCGGTCATGATCTCCCTTCTGGCGGTCCTCATCACCGGTTTTATTCTCGGGGAGTTAAGAAAACCTCAATTTTTGCAATTAAGAACAATGGGGGCGCCCAGAAGCTATGTCATGCAGGTTGTTTGGCTTTTGATTATGTCCGTGGTGGCTTCTGGTGTCATCATCGGCATGGTGGGTGGTTATGGGTTGGCTCAGATCGCAGCTATTGTGATCGGGCAAGACACCGGAATCGCCATGACGCCGTCTGTTGGTTTGGATGAAGTAAAAGTGGGAATGGTGACGTTGGGATTAGGGGCGGTTTTCGCACTTTTCCCGGCTATCAAAATCGGTCGTTCACAATTGAGGTGATCTGTCACTTCAAATTCATTGAATTGATACGCCTAAGTCATTCTGGCTTTGCACAATAAGGTTGCCATCCAAGGCAACCTTGTTACTTTAAAGAGCAGAGGACATTATGAACACCTTGTCTCGTCGAAATTTTCTTCACGGCAGCGCATTGATTGGCGTTTCCGTTGCGGCTGCTGCTATGACGCCTATGGCTGCGGTTGCAGCCGGCCCCAAAAACTGTCGTAGTGTTAAAGAAGTGTTTTCCATGTCAGATGTAGATATGGCAAAAAATAGCGAAGTGGTTCAGTCAGCGTACGACACGATTGTGAGTGTAGCAAAAAAGATTAACAACTCTTCTTTGCGTTCTTCTATTTTGAGTATTCTTGAGAACCCGGCGCCGAGTATTGCAGAAGGTAATGAAGCAGGCATTTTGTCTTCTTTGAAAAAAGAAAAATTAATTGCCTCCGACGCCAAAGCCATTTTCCCTCGCATTCAAAATAAAAAACAGTCGCCTCAGCCTTTTTGGAGCGCTCCGGGTTCTGGTTATGGTTCCCATCATGCCTATCCAGGAGGATTAGCCACTCATACTGCTTTAAATGTGGTCTCCGCTCAGGCACTTTATGAAAATTATCGCCATATCAACAATCTCGATTTGGACTGGGACGATGCGGTTGGCGGCGAAATTTTGCATGATCTGCACAAACCTTGGGTCTTCCAATGGGAAAAAAATCATGCTTGTCGGGTTGAACAAACATTGGCAGGCACCGGTGAACATCACGTACTGAGCGTGGCTGAGTCCATCAAGCGCGGTATTAAACCAAGCCTGGTCGTGGCCCAAGCTTGCGCTCATGAGCATCCTTCTTCTAAACAAGGCGAAGCTTTGGTGGTTGGCTGGCTTAAGGCCGCAAGTATTATCGCAGGAGTGGATCCTGTAAAGAGCGGATTGCTGGCTGCCGATCAGAAGACTCTTCCGCTGCCGCGCCGCATGGAAGGCTATGTGGTGCACTTGGCCGATCACGATTGGGTCATTTCTTCATCTGCTTGCCAATGGTCTGTTCAAGCGCTCAAAGACTTGGCTAAAGAGCAGTACGGGATCACGGATGAAACACAGTTCAATGCTTTTAGAAACTACGTTTTGGCGAATTTGACAGCCATGCGCTTGTATGGAATTTTGAGTTCTCAAGGTCACAAGGCTTTTGCAGCTGATGTTGCTCGAGTTATTAAGCCCTAATTACTCGAAATCAAAGCCCGGAATATGAAAAATCCGGGCTTCATTGTCAAAAATCTTCTTTTTTCCAATCAAATTTCTCGATTGTTTTCTTTTTGTTCTTAAACGTTCTGGTCTTAAAGCGAGTATCAGTACAAAGAACACGAGCAATCGGATTTCTGGGTTTAGGCGTGATGCCTTTGATTAACATTTTTTTCTTTTTTCTCATAATGACTAGTGGTTCAAAATTTTTATTAAAAACAAAATAACCCATCATTCATCATTTTATGAAGTATGGGAAAATCATGAAAACCTTGTCTTACCGCGAGTTCCGTAAAGCCCCGCCATTAATGGCGGGGATATAAGGAACGCCAATGTCAATTGGCTATGTTGGGGCCATTTTGGAGCAAAATAGCTTTCAATTCCCGTAAAATCATGTCTCATGTTGTTCCGCCAAGGTTTTCTCTTCAAACTCAAACCCAACGGTCGGCAAGCCCGCCTGATGTCGCGCTTTGCCGGTTGCTGCCGCTTCGTCTACAACAAAGGGTTAAGTTGGGCCAAAGAGCAATATGAGAACAAAACCGGCAAACATCCCTCCTATAAGAATCTTTCTGCTTTATTGCCTGATTGGAAAAAAGATCCTGAGATGCTGTGGCTCTCGGAATGCTATTCCCAGTGCCTGCAGCAATCGATGAAGGATCTATCCCGAGCTTATTGCAATTTCTTTTCAGGAAGAACCGCTTTTCCCGTTTTCCATCGAAAGTACGGGGCAAATGACGCCTTTCGCTATCCGCAAGGATTCAAAATTGATGAAACCGGCAAGCAAATTTATTTGCCCGGGATCGGTTTTGTAAAGTACAGACGCAGCCGATACATTGAAGGTAAAGCGAAAAATATCACTGTTATTCGTAAGGCCGACGGCTGGTACGTCTCCATTCAAACGGAATACGAAAAAGAAGTTCCCGTACACAAAGGCGATGAAGTTGGAATGGATATGGGAGTGGCGTGGTTTTGCACGCTCTCGGACGGAATACAGATTGCGCCTTGCAACACGCTGAAAAAACATTTGAAGAAATTGGCGCAATTGCAAAGATCACTATCCCGAAAAGAGAAATTCAGCAGTAATTGGAGAAAGGCTCAAAGGGAAGTTGCGAAACTGCATCAACGGATCGGCAACAAACGTCAGGACTTTATCAATAAAGTTGCGTTGGATTTAAGCAAAAAACACGCGGTGATCTATCGTGAAGACTTGAGAATAAAGAATATGACAGCGAGTGCGGCCGGGACGGTGGAAGAGCCAGGTCATAATGTGGGTCAAAAATCGGGCTTAAACCGAGCGATATTGGATCAGGCATGGGGGAAATTTTTCCAACGATTGGAGTGGAAGTGTGAACAAAGGGGCGCTCAAGTGATAAAGGTGTCGCCTCAGTACACCTCGCGGATCTGTCCGATATGCGGTTATGAGTCAAAAGAGAACCGAAAGAGCCAGGCGAGTTTCAAGTGTATGGCGTGTGGCTATCGGGAAAATGCCGACGTGGTCGGGGCAAGAAATATAAAGGTGCGCGGGCAGCGCATGTCAGCCTGTGGGGAGCTCGGCGAAGTAGGCCGAGCTCAAGTGAATCGGCGGATGGAGACAGTCCATGGCGCGGGTCAGCAGCAGGAACCCATCGAAGTGATCAGTGGCGTAAGCCACTGACACAGTAGGGAATCCTCGCCGTTCACGGTGAGGAGGATGTCAAGTGTATCGTTAACTGAAGCATTGAACTGTATTTTTTCAGTACTGTAACGAAATTAAGGATAGGAAAATGCCGATTGCCCAGACGCTAACGGAAAATTCTTCAGTGCCTGTGAAAATTTGGACCCGCGACATTGATCTGAAGTCCATCGATCAATTGAAAAATGTTGCCAGGCTTCCCTTTGTTTTCCATCACGTGGCTGCGATGCCTGACGTACACGCTGGGATGGGAGCGACAATTGGCAGCGTTATTGCGACAAAAGGAGCGGTGATTCCAGCCGCTGTGGGCGTTGACATTGGTTGTGGGATGTTGGCTGCGCGCACGAATCTCACGAAACATACGTTCAATGAACGTAAGCTTCAGCATTTGATGCAAGAAATTCTCTCCAGAGTCCCTGTCGGTTTTGCGCAGCGGTCAAAAGAAAACACTCGATGGAAATCTTGTGAGCCTTTTGAAGAACCTCTAAAAGAAATTCTGTCTCATGAACCAACGATGCTTGATCCGATGGTTAAATCAGAATGGCATGCGCAGCTTGGAACATTGGGTGGCGGCAACCACTTTATTGAACTGACGGCTGACGAAGAAGAGCGTTTGTGGATTATGCTGCACTCGGGCTCACGAGGCATCGGCAATATCATGGCGTCGTTTTTTATTGCGCGTGCAAAGACATTGGCTAAAGAAAACGGGGAGGAACTGCCGGATATCTATTTGGCTTCTTTAAAAGAAGGCACGGAGGATTTCGATTGGTACATGAAAGCTGCGCATTGGGCCCAGGACTATGCGATGGCTAATCGCCAGATCATTCTAGAAGATGTTCTAGAGGCTTTGCGTGTGTTAAAACCTAGTACAGAATTGGAAGGTGAAATTGTCAATTGCCACCATAACTATGTTGCACAAGAAGAACATTTTGGCGAGACGATTTGGGTGACGCGAAAAGGCGCGATTCGCGCGGGGCTTGGCGAAAGGGGGATTATCCCAGGCAGCATGGGAGCGTGTAGCTATATTGTGGAAGGTTTGGGCAATGAAGAGTCATTTTGTAGCTCTTCGCACGGTGCCGGCCGTAAGATGAGTCGAACGGAAGCTAAAAAGCGCTTTTCGGTCAATGAGTTGAAAGCCCAGACAAAAGGTGTGGTGTGTCGAAAAGATGCAGGTGTTTTGGATGAGATTCCGAAAGCGTACAAATCTATTGAAGCCGTGATGGCTCAGCAATCGGATTTGACAAAAACGATTCACGAGCTCAAACAAATACTGTGCATTAAAGGCTAAAAACAACAAGAGGAAGCAAATCACTTCCCCAACTTTTGAGCTTATGGTATCTCCAACGAGATTTGAACTCGTATTTTGACCTTGAGAGGGTCACGTCCTAACCGTTAGACGATGGAGATAACGGCACTACTTCTCTTGACGAGAGGCCTCCATTCTACGACTTTTTAGAGAAAAAAACTTAGCTTCAAGACACGAACTGACAAAAAATTAATGATAGATTCGTTGGATGCGACAAGCTCATATTCTTTTATATAACTGAAAAAGAATGTGTTAGTTGAATCCAATCGGACGCTTATGATGATGCCCCTCTTTTGTTTCGCATTCTTTCTCAAGTCCCTTCAGTAACGCCTCAGGCGTTCTAAGGGGATTAAACCGAGACTGGTGCATAAGCGTTGCAAAATCACCGGGCGTCAAAGAACGCAAATTGCCCACCGCTTCTAAAATACGGTCGTCAATAAAGCTTTCTGGGCAAATCTTTTCACAGTACCGTTTAAAAAGAATTTTGGATTTCTTTGCATCCAGATAATCAAACTTCACCTTTAAATCAAAGCGACGCAAGCAGGCGTCATCCATGACATCCAAGGCATTGGTGGTTGCCACGAAAATACCTTCAAAGTTTTCAATTTGCGTGAGCATTTCATTGACTTGAGTGATTTCCCAGCTATAGTTTGCTCCGGAGCGTTTTTGCAAAAAACTGTCAGCTTCGTCCATGACCAGAATGGCATTTTCTGTTTTAGCTTCTTCAAACGCAGCGGCAATTTTCTTTTCGGTCATACCCACAAAACAATCCAAAAGATCGCTGCAGCGCTTCACGATCACTCGCTTGCCAAGAACGCGTCCGAGGTAGTGTGCCCAAGCCGTTTTCCCAGTACCGGGAACGCCGTAAAGGCAAAGACGGGCACTGAGTGACTCCGAAATCCCCTGAGCCACTTGTGCTAAGTCATAGTCCGCTGTACTCAGTGCGGGATCATACAGCTCCTCGTCATCCGGTCGGCTACTCAATTGCACGGGGCGAATACCCATGGAGATAAGACTGGCATTTAAGTGTGTGAAGAAATGCTTTTGCATTTCCTCTTTTGAAGTCGAGATGGTCGAGATCACCTTGGCCGTGCGGTCAATCACGCCCGGAGCGATGTCATTTCTTTGAGCAATGCAATGAATTCCAGCAGGTAACAGGAAGGCGCCTGCTTTGTTTTCAATGATTTTTTGACGTTGCTTTTCAGGTGGCACCGGGACTTCAAGGCAAAAATCAAAACGGCGAATATAGGCCGGATCCATCGCCTGGATGGAATTGGTAATCCAGATAACTGGCGTTTGATTGTTTTCCAAGACTTTATTGGTCAAGCCCTTATTTTGTTTTTCATTACCTTTGGCCGATAAGGTGGCCAAGAAGGGGGTGGCTCCGAAGTTTTTAAATAAATCCTGCGCCTCGTCAAAAACCAAAATCGCCGAGGGGTTGTTTTTGAGTTGAGAAAGATTGAACATTAAGCAACTCATGCGGTCGTTAACGGCGTCCCCCTCCTCATCAACGACAGGCACTTCAAAAAGGTCAGCACCAATGTCTTGAGCGATGGCCCGACTCAGTTCACTTTTTCCGGTTCCCGGCGGACCGTAAAGAAGGATATTGATTCCGCTTTTTTGAGTCTCTCGAGCCTTGCGCAAATATTGCACTAAAAGCGGCAGATTGGGTGAGAGGTACGAAAAGTCTTCGAGCGTGAGTTGACTTTCTTTTCCCTTGACCAGTGACATCGCCAGCAGATCATGCAATTTTTGATGAGGGTAGACCAGTTTGGCGGCCAAATCCGGATCAAGGATGAGGTAGTATTCAAAATCGCGGGGATCCTCATCGATGCGAACCAGACGATTTTGCATGAGAGCGCCGCTCTTAGATAAGGCTTTATAGAGTGTTTCGTAACCGCAATCGCAGATGGTAGATAAAAAGTCGCTGATGAGTTCTCGATAGGTAATAAGGTCAGCTTTCTTGTTTTTTAAGATATTGAATAGATCGAGACAGTTGAATTGATTGAGTTTAATGACCGCAAGAAAAATCAAAATACTTTTTTCGGCCTCATTTAAGCCAAACGTTTTTGCCAAAAGCTCGACATTGGCTTTTAGATTGTCAGGGACAAGGGGAGGGTTTTCTTCAAACGCTTGGTATTTTTTCATTAAAAGCGAATAAATCTTGGCCTGATTGTCCGCTACTTTTTTCGTCTTTTTGATTTCATCCGGTGTTAATTGTTCAAGTTCAGGCAACCCCAGGATTTTGCTCCACTTCACTTGTTCAAAGTTGTATTCAACTTTATCGTTGTAGCCGCAGGTGACATTTTTCCAAAGGTCACGATACAGAAGAATAGACAGGAAAAAGAACTGGTAGAGACGAAACACGGTTTCGTCAAACGTTTGATGGCTGGCGTTGAGATTGCACTTAAACATATTCTTCCTCTTTTTCTTGAAAGGAAGTGTATGGACTTAAACATCATTTAATGATGTATACAAAAAGGTTTGCTGCAAAAAAAGCCGCCCGAAAAATCGGGCGGAAAAGCCTTGCTTGAAAGGAAACTTCGGTTGGATCAGACCAAGGTGCAAGACATGATGTAAATAACCACAAAAGCGGTCAACATTGGAAGGGCCGAGCGGCGAACAATTTCAAACGGAGAAATGTCCGCAAGACCCGCGGCGGCAATAACACAGCCGGCGATGGGGCTCATGGAGCGGATGCAGCCGGAAGACAATTGCATACCGGTGAGCATCCACTGAGCGTTGCCGCCCACTGTTTGACAAATGCCGGGGATCATCGGCGCAAAACTAAAGAACGCGGCGTTACCGGAACCCATCACAAAAGTGCACAGGCCAACGATCAAGAACATGATCGTATAGACGATGAGGTAGCCGCTGCCTAAGTTACTGGCCGCTTCAATTAACGTCTGGATACCACCCGAGCGTGTTAAACCGGCCGCGAATGTTTCGGCGCAGACAATCAAAACGACGGTTGAGGAAAAGATCTTTCCCATGCCTTCGAAGAAGGTTTTAATGTAGGCAAAAGACGTTTTGATATCCCGGCGAACAGCGCAGTCAATGACAAAAGTGATAACCATTGAAGCCATGACGGCATTGATGATGTCAAGCTTGATGCCTTTGTAGACTAGCGGAGAAAAAATAAACAGAAAAACCAATGGCACCAATGGGAAAATTGCGTAAAAGCCCGGAGCTTTTTCACTTTTATCTGCATCGGACAAATCTTTGGCAATGAAGTCAGCTTGTGTAATACGGCCGCTCGCTAAATCTTTCTTATCCAGATACTGCTGCACAAAGTAGTGCACGATACAGACAATAATCAAAGTAACCGGTGCGATGACAAGTTGGTAATCCACGAAAATGTTCATTACGTGAATGCCGGTCAATTTACTGGCTACAATGTTGTTGGCACCAAGAGGACTGATGCCGAAACCACCGGTCATCACAACGGAAGCACAGGCGGCTTGGCGGCTGACACCGGCGCTTAGCATAAGCGGGTAGACCGTGACCATCATTAAAATGGCCAAACCCACGGCCGATCCCAATACCACATTTAAGCATTGACCGACAACGTAGCCCAACACCATGATGATATAGGGGGAATTGATGAGAGACATGGGGCGAGTGCAAACATGAACCAGTGCGCTCGTGGCTCCGATCTTATTCATGTAGTAGCCGAAGCCGCCAATGATCATGATGTTCATGCCAAGGCCGCCGGCGCGGGATTGCAAAAGGCCTCCGAAAATTCCCAGAATGTCGAAACCGATAAAGCCGGTGACTTTTTTACCGGTTGCCACCGGATCTCCGGAGATCGCCGCCACGATGGCGATCGTCACGATGCCCACCACGAACAAAGACCATGCTGGATAGAATTTTTTGACGATCAACCAGCAGATGACCGCGACCGAAATGAGTACGATAAAAACACCAGTCATGGTTGTCTCCGAAAGCATTAATGGTGGTGCTTCACTCCTTACGATTATTCCCGCTTAGGCAAAAGGGGTTTAAATCCTTCACAACCGACAAGTCCTAACGCTGTCAGGATAAGTAGTTGGGGCCCCAAATGAATATCCACTTTGTCGAAGTATTCGTGGATCGTGTGGCATTTGTGTTGTATGCCGCCCGATGAGAGACAGGTAGCCGGAATGCCCATGCTGACCGGAGCGTTGGCATCGGTTGAAGAGACGCCGTAGTTTGTCAGTTCTTGTCCTAAAGCTTTCAAAGAAGAACGGGCCACTTGCAATACGGGGCAGTCATCGGGGCGCATGCCGGCTGGACGATTACCAATATTTTCTTTTTTCCAATGAACCTGTTTAGCGGGATCGGTGATAGACCAAAGGGCATTTTCTTCGGCGACCGCTTTATCAAAACAGGCCAAAATTTCAGACTCGACCTGAAGGAGTGCTTCATTGTTGACACTTCTCATGTCGATTTCCACAGAGCAGGAAGGGGCGATGGAGTTGACACTGGTGCCGCCTTGAATTGTGCCGATCGTGAAAGTTGTTTTCGGATTGGTGGGTGTTTTGATATGAGCGATCATGTTGCCGGCAATGCACATGGCGTGAATGGCACTGGCGACCTCACCGAAGTTGGCGTAGGAATGACCGCCGGGACCTTCGATGGTGATACGGTAACGGTGGGAACCAACGGCGCCCTTCAATATGCGCCCAATTTCGGTGTTATCAATAGCGATAAAGCCGTCAATTTTGTGAGTGGCAACAAAGTATTTCGAGCCCCGAATATCCCCTAAGCCCTCTTCTCCAACGGTGGCGACGAAATAAATACCCCCTTCGGTGTGTATATCCGCTTCATTCAAAGAGCGGATGATTTGCAAAAGTGCTCGAAGTCCTGAGCAATTGTCACCGATTCCGGGCGCGAAGTAGCGGTTTCCTTCTTGTCTGACGGTCACGTCCGTGGTGGCCGGGAAAACGGTATCCATGTGTGCGCCGATGGCAAGAACCGGTCCATGGCCTTTTCCGGGACGAAAGCCGATAACGTTGCCGATGTCATCGGTTGTGACGTCTGATAGTCCGTAGGCTTTCATTCGGCGGGCAATCTCTTCGGCGCGCAGCGCTTCTTGAAAAGTCGGCGCGGGGATTCCACATAACTCAACCTGCTCCTTCATTCCGAGCTCTGCTTCGTCAAACGCGATCTGAAGAGCCCGTGTCACTTTGGCTGAGTCTTTGAGAGTTTTAACTGATAAGTAAGTCTCTTGGTCTAGTTGTGGAATCCCCGTTTGCACGACAGCTCCCCCTTAGGATTTTGTTGTGTGGCATCAGTCTAGTTTCCACCAATAGCGCAAGGCAATACAAAAGATCTATCATTAATCATATATATGAATTTAACGAGGATCGTTATGCAAACCCTCTCTCGCGTTAACCGTCAGCCGCTTTACCAACAAGTTCGACAAATTTTGTTAAAAACCATTCAATCCGGGGAATGGAAGCCCGGTGAAAAAATTCCGATTGAGCCCGTTTTGGCGCAACAGGTGGGTGTGTCCATTGGAACATTGAGACGAGCGGTTGAGACACTTGTCAATGATGGAATTTTGCTCAGACGTGAAGGGGCCGGAACATTTGTAAGGACTTATCGCGATCAAGGTTATTGGAATGCTTTTCAAATTTTTAGAAATTTAGATGGACAAAATAGGGGAAGTCGTGGTCCATTGGTGACATTTGAAGTCACGAGCGACGTTGATGAGAAAATTCTTTCAGCCCTGCATTTGTCAAAAGGACAAGAAGTTATTCATATTGTTCGGCACTGGATCAGCATGAAAACGGGGGCCGAGGAGATCGTTTCCATAGATGAAAGTTTTTTAGTTAAAGAAAAATTCAGCAAATTCACCTTGGACTACTTTTTAACGCATTTCCGAAGCGGAGAATCTTTCTACGAGTTTTTTGATAGGGAATTTAATGTGGTTATTCTCAGTCAGAAATGCGCCGTGCATTATGAATGTTTGGACCAGGAAAGAGCGGCAAAGTTACATGTCCCGGAGCATTTTGAAGCCTTATGTACGGAAAGAGTGTCTTTGACCTTCGGTCATGAGCCGGTTGAGTATCGAATTAACCGTGGCCGAGTGGATGTGACAAAGGTATTTTTCGATCTCAGTTAATGGCAAAAAATTTTCTTCTAATGAGGTCTAACGGTATTAAGCTTAGTGAAATGATATAAAGGTCAGAAATAAGGAGTACAAAATGGCACAAATGAGAAGTTTGGTTTTTAAAAATGGTGCGCTCTATGACGGTATTGTTTCTTCAAGCCGCATGCTTTGCCACATCGATGGCGACAAACTCTACGAGGGAACTATTACCTCATCGTCCAAAGCGTTATGCACCATTAGGAACGGAAAAATCTATCAAGGAACGATTGTTTCGTCTTCAAAACAACTGGGATTAATTGACGACGGAAAAGCCTATAAAGGGACCATTAAATCTTCTTCAAGAGTAGTGCTAAGTTTTAAGAACGGGACGGTATACAGAGGCGGTATTGTTTCTTCAAGCAAAGCCATGGGCAGCATCAAAGGGGCTGAATACCTGAATGAGGCTTACTTGGCCGCCATGATCCACTTTTTCGTTGAGCCGATTTTTGCGTAGCTTTCCCATCTTAAACTGAAACATATCCTGCTAGTTTCTCAGAAAAAGAGTAGGAGGAAGTCTTGTGCTTGGAGCCATCGTCGGTGATGTGGTGGGCTCTCGCTTAGAATTAGCGAGTCTTCAATCGAAAGAGTTTTCGTTTTTTGCGCCGGATTGTCATATTTCTGACGACACGATTTTAACGTTAGCTATTTGTCAGGCTTTTCTTGACTGTCGTGGAGACTACAACCGGTTGTCTTTATATGCGGCTTCTCAACTAAAAGTTTTTGCTCTTAGATACCCAAGAGCGGGCTATGGCTCCAAATTTTTAGTCTGGCTGCTAGCTGATGTCAGTGAGCCTTATGGCAGTTTGGGAAACGGCTCGGCTATGCGGGTGAGTCCCTGTGCGATGGTTGCCAGAAGTTTGGAAGAAGTTAAAAAGTTTTCCTATGCGGTAACCGCCGTGACCCATAATCACCCCGAAGGCTTAAAGGGAGCTGAAGCCATCGCGGTTGCAGCCTTCTTGGCAAAAGAAAAACGGTCTAAAGCGGAAATTGGACGATACGTCCAAGATCATTATTATCCGATGGACTTTTTGATTGATGAAATCCGCCCTCACTATCAATTCGGCAATACCTGCCCTCGGACGGTTCCTTTTGCCATAAAAGCCTTTTTGGAGTCGGATTCTTTTGAAGACACTATCCGCACGGCGATTAGCTTAGGAGGCGATACCGATACGTTGGCCGCGATGGCAGGCAGTATTGCCGGTCTTTACTATGGTATTCCAGACGCCATCGCTCAGAAAACGCAAACGTATCTAGATCCTTATTTGTCAGGCGTTCTCAGACAGTTCGAAGAAATGTATACGGTCATTTAAAACATTCATAAAATGAAGCATGGTTGGTCATAATTTTCTCATCGAAAAGGAGATCGCCATGCGCAGAAAATTAGTGGATCAACGCTACAAGTTACCTTATTTTGTTGCTAATCCGATCAGTCGGATTGGCGAACCGCAAGCCAATGCAGAGGAAGTGGATACGGCCTCTGAAATCATCACGAATTACCTTCAAACGGATCACGATGGTTATGTCCGTCCGCTCCATATCCTGGTGTGCGGTGCGAATCCGCGAGCGGTCAAGGCGGTAGTTGAGGGAATAACCGTTTGGCAAGATGACTTAATTTACCGCGCAGACGCTTCTTGTGTTGATGATGACTTAGGCGATGTGTTGCAGCAGCACAAAATTATTGTGTTGGATCTGATGGACAATGCCTTCGGTTGCGAGTGTCCGTACATGTTGGGAAAACGCGGTGTTCTTATTTGGATGATGCCGCCGGGGGAAGAGGCTGATAAATTCGAAGCGGACTATCGGATTGATGTCAAAGATTTGTCCGTAGGGGAAAAACGTCAATGTCTTAAAGTTGCAACCGGTTTGCCCTTTTTTGTCATCGATCAACTCCTCGACAGCGACAAAGATGTTTGGCAAATCGAAGAAATGCTGCAATTAATCAAAACGGGGCCCTATGAACCCAGAGATTTAGACTTTATCGGACGTCTTTTCCGGGTTTCTTTGTCCGCCTACGATTGGCTCGAAGACCATGAAGATGAGGAGTTCGATGATGAAGACGATTTGGGCGATGAAGATGATTTAGAAGGTGAGATCGAAGATAGGGTAGATCGAAACGAAAAAGAAACGTCAGAAGTAAAGCTAGAGCAGTAGCTCCATCTGTTATTGAATCAATCGTTAGGGGAAGAAATTTGCCCCTGACGTCATTTTTAGCAAAACAGTTTTTCAAAGTTCTTCAAAAGTTGCCTTTGGTACGGATCCAAATATTCTTCGGCTCTGTTAGAGATCCAATCATCAATTCCATAAAAAATGCCCGCGACGCCGCCGGTAATTGCCGCGATCGTGTCGCTGTCGCCTCCGATACTGACCGCATTTCGAATGGCGTCCTCGAAAGACACCGATTCAAAAAAAGCTTTAAGAGCCACGGGAACGGTTCCCTGGCAACTAACTTCGTATCGGTATTGAGGACGGATGTCGTCCAAAGAAAAATCCATTGGATAATAGTGTTCGTTGATGTATTGTTCAATGGCTTTTTTACTAAGACTATTTTTGGCTAAAAAGCCTGCGACAGCGGCTGCTTCGGCGCCTTTGAGTCCTTCCGGATGGTTGTGAGTGACAGAGGTCACCGCGTAACTCATCGCTTTTGTTTCGTGTAGCGTTTTTGCGGCTATTGAGCAAGGACTGACACGCATAGCAGCCCCATTGCCAAAACTATTGTAGGGGGTAGGACTTTCCTGCTGCATCCAACGACGAAAACCTCCGCCGTAATCTTTGTCAGCGTATCGCCAGGCGATTTCCATCAATGACTTCTCGGCGGCCTTTTGAAGGTTTGTGCTTTGCTGACATAACGCATGGCAGACGGCAAGCGTTAAAACAGAATCATCAGTGATGAAACCGTTTGTGCTAAAAAATTCGAAATCCTTTCTTTTGAGGTTGTTGTATTCATAGGGTGAACCAACAATGTCGCCGACAATAGCTCCCAACATGCTATTTCTCCGTTCGATTTTCAGATACAGGCACTTTAACGAGTTATCTATCATTTTTTGAAGTGCTCAGCAAAATCGGATGTTGCATAAAGTGAAGTCCTAAAAGTCATACTCATCCTGTCAGAAAAATAGAGAGAACAGACATGCGAACGGAAAATAAAACCTTTAAGACCGCTTTTAATCCTGATGACTTTCTTCAAGGTAAGGCGTACCGAGCTGTTTTAAGTGACAGCTATTTTGTCCTTTTGGAAGAAATCAGAAGCCGAGTTTGCCATGATGATTTTATGTTTGCTCAGGCGGTTGGCGCTTATTTATACAGAGCGGTTGCGTCCGAAAGTGAAATCATGAGTGCCATGATCGCGGCAAGCCGCATGGGCGAATCCCAAACCGTGGATACCTTTGTCAATGACAACGCCAAAGAAGCTTTGAATCTTCTAAACGGAATTGACGGTCAAAGGCAGTTGTCGGTTTCTGTCAAAGATATTGCCTGCGCAATTGCTGTGGTCTACTTTCAAATGCTTTTCGACTACCAATCCCGAACCGACAGTGATTTTCATCAGTGGGACTACCGGAAAATAGACCGCTACGGCACCGGTTGGCATGAATTTTATGAACGGGTCAAAACCTCTCGCTTTGCGCTGCAACTGGATAGCCTTTTGAATCAGCTCTACACATCGATGGGATTTGAGAAGCCGTGGCGAGACAATGATCGGGACTTCTATGAGTTATCCATTCCTAAACGGGCCAATGTCGAGGAGATCTATCAAATTATTCGATTAGCCGGATTTTTTACGGGCACAAAAGAAAAGTGGCACTACCCGGACTATCCAAGCACTTTTCGTGTAAAGAGCTTCACTTGGAAAAAGCAGGCCCTTTTGCGGATGATGCAGCTCATTGCTTCTCATTATCCCGAGGTGAAGATTTGTGCTGTATCTCCCGATGCAGATGATATGAAAGATTTTCAATGGAGCCGCTATGAACTTTCGTTTGATGTTCGGCGGGATATGTACGCTCGCAGTGCGATGCATCAGCTTTTGAGTCGACAGAATCTCACTGATCCGTGGCTGGAATTTAAACGTATGGTCAGTTGGAAATTGCATAAATAATGGGAGTCTTTGTATGTTGTCAACAATGATTAAAAAGTGGCGTGGAGAGCGTCCAAGTATTTTTATTCTCTCAGGTGCCGGCCTATCAGTAGAAAGCGGAATCCCGACCTACCGTGGAGAAGGCAGTGATCCTAAAAACGACAGTGCCAGTCTTTCAAGAGGTTATATGCGGTCGTTGCCTGAAAGAGTCTATGAAGCGGCCAATCAGCGAATCCGTGATTTTGACGCTTGTGAACCAAACGCTGCTCACAAAGCCATAGCTCAGTTTATAAAGAAGTATCGTTTACAGGCCGACATTGTGCATGTCACGCAAAACATCGACTCTCTTTGCGAGGAAGCGGGAGATACAGCTGTTTTTCATTTGCATGGGTCCTTAAATCGCAGTCTCTGCCAGAAATGCGGTACGGTTTTCCCGAGAAAAGGTTTCTACAAAATGAGAAATACCTGTCCTAAATGCAACGCTCAATTTTCAGCTGTCAGACCCGATGTCGTTCTCTTTGGAGAAACGCCGCATGGTTTGGATTGGATCATGCCGTACTTAAAAGAAGTGGATATTTTCATCGCAATCGGTACCTCAGGAACGGTTTATCCGGCCGCGGATTTTGTCACGATTGCGGCCTCAGCCGGCGCCCCTATTCGTATGCTCTTAAATAAGGAAGCCCCTCGGGAGATGCAGTTTAATTATTCAATGATGGACGAAGGCTATGGTCCTTTCAATTACATAAGGCTGGGCAAGGCGACAGGAATCGTTCCGATGGTTTTGAAAGAGGTGGGACAATTAATTGAAAATATTTGATTTTGGTTACGTGCCCTAGAATTCAAGCTCAGCATTAAAACAGGCTAACACCGGATAGGCTAGCCTGTTTGCATTTGGACTACTCCATTTCAAAGTGAACGCGATTGATATGTTCTGGGATGGCGGCATTCTTTGAGGTAATCACCCAAAGTGTAGGAACACTTTCTTCATCGGCTTGAGGGTAAGGGGTATAGCCGTCAGTGAAGATGACGCATGCATCAGCCTCAGGAGTGTTTTTATTTACCCAGTTGACAATCTCACACATATTGGTGCCGCCGCGTCCCGGAGCGGACAATTTAAAAGGCACATCCTCCCATTGATGCTGTTCTATTTTTTGTATTTTGTAATCGCACCATAAGACAAAAATCTCTTCGGGTTTACACTCTTCAATAACGTCAAAAAGGTGTTTGCCAAAAGCAGCCAACATTTCATCCGAAATGGACCCTGATGTGTCAATACCTATAACCAATGAGCCCATTTGCGCTTCTTTGTTGACAGAAGGCAGATAGACATCTGAGAAACGTTTATTAGGGCGGCGCCAGGTTTCATTTTGTGAAACAAATTTGGTCATGAAGCGTCCCAACAGTTCGTACCAGGGAAGCTTTTCAACCAACACGTATTCCTCTAAGAGGGTGATGAGATGACCCATCGCGGAGCCCATACGAGTCTCCATCATCTTCTGTTTGGTGATTGCTTCCGCAACGGCCATTTTTACGCTATTTTCAATGTCCCTTAACTCAGCGTCTTCCACCGATTCACCGTAGATTTTTCTGGCTTCTGCTAGGGGATCATTTTTGAGTCCGCCAGCGTTTTGGTCACCTGAATAAATGATGTCGCAAAGTAGTTTGGCTGCCGGAATCTTTTCGTAGATTTCGTCATAAATATCTTCTGCGGTTCTGGATTGAGCGCCCCTCAATCGTACCCCGCTATCAATAAATTTCCCGATTTCCAGTTCAATGAGCATTTCGTTAATGACGGCGTCGCTCGCAATATTAAAAAGATAATGCTCACGCTCGCCGCGTCTGAGACTGTGAGAAAACGCTATATGCAGCACTTCGTGGCAAAGTAAAAATACAATCTCTTCCACCGAAAGCTTCTCAATTGTTTCAGGGTTATAAAGAATTCTCCCACGAGGGGTTACGGCAGCATAAGGCACCGTGTCAGTTGCTTCCATGGGAAAGCGAAAGAGAATACTGCTGAAAAAGGGTTCTCGCAGTGACAGGCGAGTTTTAGCCTGAAGAAGTTTGTTAATGGTTTCACTCATCCAATCACCTTAGTCAGCCTTGATGCTAATTTTTTAAATACGGGACTTGCGATTAAACGCTTTTTGGATTCGCCTTTGTAAAGTTCCCGAACAGCCATGGCCTGCATATCGGGCGGCACGCGACTGATAAAAGTCAGTGCGGCGTTGGCCGTCTCCTGTTTGCAATTCTCAGACGCAACGAGGTCAACGAGCTTCATGACGGTTGCCCAGCGGATGCTTAAATCTTCCGGAACCGAATATTGTTCGGGGCGGGCTAAAAGTTCTGAAAAGTCCGGTAGGTTCAGGTACATCTTCCGGAAAGCGCAGTAAGCGGCCGCGGCTCCTTCACCGACGTCGCCCGCGACCAAGGCATGAAAAAGCTTTTCACCGTCTCGTCCGGTGAAGGATGGAACCAAACTCACAGCTTCCCAGGCTCTGGGAGTTGGATTGGTTTTTCGGGTGGGATCAAAATCAGAAAGCATCTTGGGCTGAAATTGCAAAAATTTAATCAGCACGTCGCAAATGTTGTGAGCTTTGGCCCATGTGATCCAATCATCAAGATTTTCATCAAAAGGCAAACAACGCAGGCGGTTGCCTAGTTTTGTACTCATGCGATTGGCTCCGGACTTATCTTCAACACGATTACCGGTTGCAATGATGAAAAGCTGGTCGCTAAGTTTTACCGATCCAGCCCATCGGTCCAAAATGATGCGGCACATTGGGTTTTGCATGGACATGGGAGCATCGGTTAGCTCCTCAATGATTAAAGCGCAGGGACCGACCCCTTGACGCAAGTTATAAAACTCTTCAGGCGGCAGCCACACATTGTGTGTGCCTGATTCATGCTTAAACGGCACCCCCAGGACATCAACCGGGTCGCGAAGCGAGGGATTGAATTCCACGATTTGCTCATCAGCGATGTGATATTTTTTCTTCAATTCATTGACAATTTCTCGTGCGCAAGCCGATTTTCCACCACCGGGCTTGCCCTCGATAAAGGGGACGATGCGGTTACCGCCCGCCACTTCAAATTGAGCCAGAATGCTTTTCTTTAAGTCCGAGAATTTCATTTTTTAAACCTTTTGATAAAACGTTTTCAGTGCATTGACATCGGGCATGGGACAGTATTGAATGCCGCCCTCTGAGGATTCCCCTTGAAATTCCCTTGCTTTTAAGGCGCAGGCTGCGGCAAAGACAACGGGATCAACCTCAAAAGCAGAGTGTTTGCCCTGGGTGGAGGATTCAATCGCTTGAAGTACCTCCGCAAGGTCTTTGTTCTCAAGAAAGAGTTGGAAAAGAGGCGAGTTCACCACTAAAGGTTTTTCGTCCGGGTGATCGATTTCCAGGAGCAGCATGCAAACATCTTCAAGTTCTTTGTTCGTTAATCCGGGATCTTGTGACCAGGCTAAACTGTTTAATGTATCGTCCAACATTCCGGTACAAAGATTGGATGAAGAACTCGCCGGAAGAAGTTTTTCCATCTCTTTGGATGTCAAAAATTGCTTTTGTTCCGGTTCATACATGAACCATTTCCAAAGCCGTTTAGGCAGAAACCAGACTTTTTTGATTTCACCGTCACTCTCAACTTTGCGCACACACAAACCCATCAGATTTTCACGATGTTGATCATCGACTTTGACTTTGACTAAAAGATCCGTGTTTGTGATAACCGGGACATAACCGTTATCGATCGGGACCAAACGTCGAGCTTCACGAGTGGGAAGATAGGAGGTTTTCGGTGATCGAATGTGGTTTGACCAAAGACCGCTCACGATATAAATCGGGTAGAGGCTTTTTTGAAAACTATCGAGCACATCCGCTTCGGCAGCAGACAGCTTATCGGCTAGTGGATAGTCGTGTGTCGGATCGTCGGGATTGGAAAGAGCAGAAGCTAAATCCGATTTACCGTGATGCCAGCCGTAGAGCCGTTGGAGAGCTTTTTTGACATAGTCTGAACGCTTGGGATCAGCTGATAGTCCAAAGTGGCGGCTTGCCCACTCGGCGATGAGAGCTAAGGTGAAACGGGGACAGAGTCTGCTTATTGAGTAATGCAATTCAATAAAACCGTTAAAAGTTGCCGAGTAGTATGGACGGCGACTTAGTTCTTCAAAGGGTAAAAGCAGCAGCACCGAAAGGTTGCTTTTCACAAAAGCAACGGGAAATCCATTGAATCGAATAAAGCCTTCATGCGTGAGGAGGCTTTCCTCGGAAAGCATGTGTGAGATCGAAGGTTGTTTTCCGTTCATCATTGTCAGCCTAGGGGATTGGGTCAAGTTATGGGTCTGACGAACAAAATGGGGAAATTTATTGTTCGACAGAGTCCCTTTGATGATGAAAGAATACAAACCGATACATCAAATTATGATGTATTGGTGTATCGGGGAAAATGATGTTTTATGCGTTGGGTCTAAGGGCGAAAAATGGGCTCAAGGGCAACTCGGTATTGGCGTTGTTTAGTTCTACGGCTCGGGCAGCGCAGGCCTCCGAAAAAAGCTTGGGATTGATGTTTTTAGAATAGGGAGAGTTGCCGGAGGATTCAATTTTGTCAAGAATTTCCCTTAAAGGTTTTTCATCGACAAGAAGATCATAGAGAACATGTCGTTTGTATTGCAGGCTTTGGTTAGGTGTTTCCATCGAAGTCATGACCATGGCGATTTTTTCTAACTCTTCAAAATTAAGTGTCGGATCTTTACTCCAAGCGATTTCATCAAGTTTTTGATCAACTTCTCGGGCTTTGACTTGACCCTCTTCACGATTAGACAGTTTCTGACTCATTTCGCAGTCCACCTGGTAATGGGTGGCTTGGCTTGTGAAAGAGTCGTATCCGAGTTTGTAGGGGGCGATGAACCAGTAGTCCAAAATTTCACCCGTTAAACTGAGTTTTCTAACGCAAAAACCTAAAAGCGTGGAGGGAGCGGCGCACTCAACGAGCCCTTCACTTAATACCAAATCGAGACTGGTTTGAACAGAAATAAGTTTTTTGGGTTTGTAAAGAACCCTTAAATTTGCGGAGCGTTTCTTTTCTGCATTTTTGATCGGTGTGACATGGTTGGACCACAAGGGGATCAACTCGTAGAGGTTGGGAAAAAGTCCTTTAGTTGAAAGCGCTATTTCTCTGAAAGAATCCAGAAGCGGTTGTTGGGCCGGTTGGATTTTTTCTTGTGATGTTGTCGCGTTATGCATTTTTTTGTGCAGATCCGGGTATCCGGTATGAAAACCAAAAAGTGTTCGTAGACTTTGTTGAACTTTTTCAAAAGCGCTTTGCTCAAACGGCGCGCCAAAGAATCTATGCCCCCAAGCCCGAACGATTTCCGCCACAAATTTAGGGGCAAACCAAACAAAGCCGGCGGGTATTTCAATAAAGCCGTTATAAGAGGCGGAATAGTGGGGATATTGACGCAAAAGTTCGGAAGGAATCAGCAACTGAACCGTATAGTGCTCTTTGACGAAAGCGACAGCTTCGTCTCTGTACCAAATAAAACCCGGTTTGAAGAATTCTTGGTATTTGAATGAAAATGCCTGGCTCGACAGATCTTTTGAACTCATAAACGGTCTCCTATGAATGAGAAAAGGGTATCGGCAGGCGTTTCAATTTATGAGGTATTAAGGGAAAAATAGCGATCAACGTAAAGAATTACGTTGATCGGCAAAATTCTTTGGACTTAAAGGTACTTTTTGTTCATGCAGTTTAAAAGAGTGTTCACTTTATCCCAGACCATATCAGTTAATAAAGAGTCTTTTCCAGAAAGCATCATTTCTAACCATTTAACTGAATTAAGCTCTATAGGGAATGATTTAGTACTTGTTGGATTCTCTTCGCCCCATTTCCACCATGGCCAATACTTAGAATGTCTTTCGTTTCCAAATGCCTTTGTGGCTTCATTTTTTAACTCTTGATAAAGAACGGGCTCGATGACTTCGCGGTTGTTATAGCCAGAAATTCCCCAGCAGAACTGAGTCAAGTTTATTTTTTGAGCTTCAAAGTTTATGCACCAATTGAGCTGGTTGTTAGCCGGTTTAAACCAAAATCCGGCAAAGCCCGAATTGATTTCATCCGGTTCTGTATATTCCAGCTTCAAGGGAAAATTATTTATCTCTTCACATTGTTTTGAAAGAGTTTGGCAAAAGGTTTTCCATGCTTCTTTTCGTAGCTCGGGGAAGGCCTCATAGATTGCCATAGCAGCGGCAAGATTTTGCGGATCTTTTAATGTTTTTAAAAGGATTTTATCTGTCATGGGCGCTTCTCCCGCAACATTTTGTCTAAGAAAACGAACAAATAATTCCACAAAATACCGGACACTCGGAGCTAATGAAAATTTAGCCGCAGTTTCAAGTACCTTACTCAGTTGTAGAAAATCGACTTGAATAATTTTTGAGCGAAAAATGCTGTTTGAATTAATTGACCATTCTGTCGGTTCATGGTCAGAAAGGTAGACAATAGTCCAGTTTTTTATGTCTCTTTGAGTTTCAAGCCATTGAGCGTAAGTTTGAAGTTGATCTTTTCCATCATTGGCCCAAGGTTTATTTTCAATGCAAATAGCACTATCGGCATTTCGGATCAAAATATCCATTCGACCATTGGGAATCGTGTATTCAACAGCAATGAAGGTTGAATCTCCAAATTTGGGAATGCTAATAAAAGATTTACCGTTTTCCTGGCTAGATAGTACTGGTAACTTTCTGAGAAGTTGGCAAAACGCATCTAAAAATAATTCACCTTGCTCATGACGCTCCTTAGGGTTGAAAAGGAATGCCAAGACACGTGAAATATCTGTTTCACCAGGATTAAATAAGCTTATAGGGGCAAAGTTTTCTGCTAAGCGGCTGGCGTAATTTGCCTGATTTAACTTTTCAGCGTTAAGCAGCGCTTTGACCACTTGGAGTAATTGAGAAACGTTCCGTGTTTCTTCGCTCATAATTCAAATCTGCATCTAATGCTAAACGGGGACAGTATAAAACTTTACAAATCGAAAGTTGGGAGGCGTACAGATCCATATGAGCTATTTTTAGCAATAATTCCATCCCACCAATTGGCTTGAGCGATGGCAATTAGCATTTTGGACAAACCAACGAGAGTTTCATCGTCATCGCCGTCATCAATGCAAAGTAATTCGATTTCTTCGATAATTTTATCGACTGCATCCTGCCGGGACCAAGCGATGTCACAATAATTGTCTTCAACCAGTTCCGTGATTCTATCTTCGTCACTTTTGTAGTCTTCGGGATCAAGCGCTTCCGCTTTATAGGCGGCAATAAATTCTTCTTCGTCATAGAGATCCACTTTAAAGTTTTCGATATCGATAGCGATGAAGTTCATCATGTTTTTCTGCTCCTTATGAGGGCATTCGTTAACTTTTTCTCTATTGAAAGAATACTCACAATAGCTTCATTTTATGAAGCATTTATTGTCTCAATAGCTTCTGATCTTTGATTGCTCAATGAGAAATTCTTTGTTGGATTCTTCTTTGCCAAAAAGATCAACGATGTAATCACCAACAACCCTACGCATGATTGACTCCTAGTTGAGTTTCTATCTTTATTCTGAGATCAGGATAATGCTTATAGCTTCATTTTATGAAGGTTTAATGTCCAAAAAATGATGTTCTCAATCATGAATATCGGTCTTTATTTTTAAAAACTCGCTAGGAAAATGTTAGATATCCCGAAAAACTCGCTGGGCAAATGTAAGATTTTTGGAAAAAGTCGCTAGGAAAACGTGATTTTTCGTGTTAAAGTGACTAAAAAATGTAATTAGAGCGACGAAATCTATGCTTAAGCGAAAAATTGAAAAAACACTCTTGAATTGGCTCAATACGGAAAATCGGAATCCGTTGATTTTGAAAGGCTGTAGGCAATGCGGAAAAACATTTTCTGTGTTGCGATTCGCTCAACAACACTACAAACACGTTGTGTACTTGAATTTCTTCGAAAACCCGGATTACAAAACGATTTTTGAAGGATCGCTTAAAGTTGACGATGTCGTTTTAATGATGAGTGCGTTTGTCGGTGCAAACGTTCGCTTTATACCTCACGAGACAGTTATTGTTTTAGATGAAATTCAAGAGTGCCCCAGAGCTCGTGCGGCTCTGAAATTTTTCAAGCTGGATGGTCGTTTTGACGTTTTAGCAACGGGTTCGTTATTGGGTATCAGCGGCTATCGTTCGGAAGACTATTCTGTGCCGGTAGGTTATGAAACAATCATTGATATGTTTCCGTTGGATTTTGAGGAATTTCTTTGGGCCAATGGGATTGAGGATTCTTTGATAGCTCTTCTAAAGCAGTGTTTGGAAGAGGAAAGGCCCGTTCCTGAAGCGTTGCACCAACGGATGAGAGACTTATTGCTGCAATATGTTGTTGTGGGCGGAATGCCTCATATTGTTGATCAGTTCATTAAAGAAAAAAATGTCGCCTTCGTTCGTGAAGAGCAAAAGCTTTTGATCCGCTCGTTTGAGGACGATATGGTCAAATATGCACAAGGTGCAGATAAATCACGAATTCGTGAGTGTTTTGAATCGATTCCGAAGCAACTTGCTCGAGACAACAAGAAATTCCAATTTTCTTTGATTAAAAAGACAGCGCGTTCTAACCAGTATGTTGGAAGTCTTCAATGGCTGGAAGATACAGGTTTAATTCGTCGTTGCTATAACTTGACACTGCCTGAATTGCCACTTGAGGGTAATGCTTGTCAGGATAAGTTCAAAGTCTATATGTCAGATACCGGTCTTTTTGTCGGGATGTTGGAAGACGGTACGGAGCGTGATATTTTGCAAGGCGACCTCTCTGGGTATAAAGGGGCGATTTTTGAAAATTTAGTGGCGGATTTCTTCATCAAAATGAAACGGCCTTTGTATTACTTCCAAAAGGATACAGGGCTAGAGGTCGATTTTGTTATGCGTTACAAGGGTGAGGCAGTTTTGCTGGAAGTGAAAGCAATTTCTGGTAATACGAAAAGCACGCGCACTATTTTGAAGCATCCGGAGAAGTATCACGTGCATTCGGCCATAAAACTCGGGGACTACAACGTGGGCCGTCGTGAACAGCTTTTGACTTTGCCTTTATATATGGGATTTTTGCTTACTGAGCGGTGAGGTCAAGAGGATCGAAACAATCTCTTTAAGACAAAGAGCGTCTGAATTAATGGCACATAGAGGTATTCATATGGACGAACAAAAGGCCAGACAGGGTGAGATTGCTGAATTAATTGTGAAGAAAAATTTGGAAGATTTGCCACCGGGATATTCTGTAATCGCCAACGTGGATATTGCGGCTGAAGGTAAAAGTTCTGAACTGGATACCGTTGTGGTTACACCGACCGGCGTTATTGTTGTCTTAGAAGTTAAAGCAGGTGATCTAATAGCGGATGAATCCGGACACGTGGTGCGTGATTATGGAGCCGGAGGTCAAAAGGATATCGTTAAACAGTTAAATAGGCAGGGAGGGATTGCCAGGAATCGTTTGGCAGCTCTTGCGAAGAATCTAACTATTCGCTCGTTTCTCGTTTTACCAACCGGGAAACTGGATGGATACGGAATCGGTATTGATTCAGCCAGGGTCATCGATGCGGATCGTATGGATGAACTCTGCAATATCATTTTGGACTGCGACCGATTGCCGCATAATCATGACGTCTCTAAAGATACAATCGTCGAGTTTTTAGAAAATCATTGTGTTGTAAAACAAAGTTTGAGCTCCATTTCTGAAACGCTGGATATCCGATGTCGGGAATTGTCTTCAGGATTGGCTACTTGGATTCCCAGAATTGAATCGCCTTTGGCTGTTGTAGAAGTTAATGCACCGGCCGGCGCCGGTAAAACGCAGCTTGCGTTGTCGCTTTTACAAAAAGCCCATCAAGAAAAAAGAAGTGCCTGGTACATCAATACGACCCGCAACATCGCTCAAAAGCTTCAGGATCACCCCATTAATCAGCATGTTGAATTCATTGGTACATGGCATGAATTGGCGATTGAGAAAACCCGAGCTGAAGATCCTGCAGATATTGATTCACTGAAATTAAGCCAGTATTTCAATGACGTGTCTGAGGCGTTTGTTCAGAAATTAGAAAATGGTAACTATTCCGTTGATTGCATCGTGTTGGATGATGCTCAAGATTTGAAATCCGATTGGGTGGTGGCGTTAACGCAGGCTCTATCATCCGATGGAACACTTTACGTCTTGTCAGATCCCAATTTCAAAACGAGTGAAACTGTTGAATTTACTGAATCTGTCCGAGTGAATTCCGCAGAAACCGCCCGGATACCGCAGAGGGTAACGCAGGTCATCAATGAACTGGCGCTTACCTCTAGCCCTCTGGTCTCTACGAGTCCCTATCAAGGGGATATTCCTGCTTTTTTCACCTATAGCGGTCCCGCGCAACTTTTAAAGGAAACGAGAAGGGCAGTTGATGAAGCTCGAAAAGAGGGTTTTTCGGATGATCAAATCGCTATTTTGACGATGAGAGGGCGCCATTCATCAGAAATTTTATCTTCACCAACTTTGGGATCTGCCAAATATTTGCTTAAGCAACCATTGGATGAGTTTAAAAATGGCCGCCAGCTCTTTAGTGACGGAACACTTTTTAACGACACGGTGAGACGTTTTAAAGGTCTTCAAGCACCTTGCGTTATTTTGACTGAAGTGGATTTTGAGGAATTTGGCGATCATACCAAGTACTTGCTTTATTTAGGTATGACTAGGGTCTCAATGAGTTTAAAGCTTGTTTTATCTGAATCTTTAGCTAGGCAGGTTTTATTATCAATTAAATGAAAAAGTATTTTTAGTTCTGACTTTATTAACAAGTAAAATCTAACACTGTCAACTAGGGGTAACTGAGTATTGTACTAATCAATCTTCCTAGCTAGGATTCACTAAAAGATTGGGTTTAGCAACATAAGATATGAGAAAAAGTAATAGTAATCAGGTGTTGGATTCATTATTCGTAACGCCTTTGGTATTGAATAATGATATGCATGTGCAAGACATGTTGGGATGGATGGGAGAGGTTAGAACACTTCAGCATGAAACTTTTCCTCAATTTACAGTACTTACAAATTACCGTTGGCACGCTGAAACTCTTCTCTTTTTAGTTGGATTAGCAGAAAATTTCGTTGAAGAAAAAAACAAGCGAAGGTACTCTGTTAATCACTTCTTTAGAGATTTCGAGTTATTTTGGGCGCTTTCTCAATTAACACAAAAGAACGGAAGTATTGATGGTTTTTTAAATATCCAGCGTTTTAAACTCTATTGGGAGCAACATAAAAATAGTGATCAGAGCTGTCAGTTTTGTATCTCATTGGACGACGGAGCTAATTATTTACAAAATCTAGGATATGGTGTTGCACCTCATTATTGGACCTCATTATTAAAGTGGGGATTGATTGATAAAGAGAGAAGAGAGTTTCCAAGACTGACTGAAAGAGGTCGTCAGTTGTTTGAGTTTTTAAAACCATTTTCTAGGTCAAGCAATCAAAAAGAAGTTCTAAATAAATGGTTTTCAGGAAAGTCATTAACAAAGAAGGAAATCGCCGCCAACGCAGAAAAATATTTTCCACAAACTGAAACCGCATTGTATTGGTACTCACTAGCTGAACAAAAGGCAAAAAACGAAAGAGCTTACGGTGTGTTGTGGCACATATTAAGTTTTTACAGTCTGCCGGATAATATTGAAAAATTCCGAAAGCTTTTAAAAGATTTCGAACATGCGGAGTATTTTTCGGAAAAACGATCAGGTAAAAAGTTCTCAGATGGAGATATATTGAGACGTTGGGTTATTCAACAATTGCCTGTTTCGGATGTACCAATTAAAGATCAGATTGTTCTTAATGATCTATTTAAACGTTGTAGAGAAGCTGAAGTTTTGGGAGGAATCTCTAATTTTTTAATGAGTGCAATGGTTTTGTTTACAGAACAAAATAAAGACTCATCAATCGAAATAATGGCTCGGAAATGGATCTCGTGGTTGCCTAACTTAAAGAAAACATTCTTGAATTTTTACAGCACAACTTCTACGAATTCTACTTTCCGAAAAGCATTCCCAAAACTTAAAGAAAATTGTTCTTCGGAAATTTTTTTAAGATCAATTCTAGAAAGACATATTCAAGTTAAAGGTACGCAAGCATTACTGCGAGAGGAAAATTGTCATCTGGTTAGAACTGAGGCTACTCCTCCGAAATTAAATCCCCAACCGTTGTTAGAAAAGTTTCGTTTGTCTAATTTTGATCTTCCGACTGAAGAGCTATCTCACAATCCAGATGATCCCTGGAGGGAATTCACAGAATTAGACTTTCATTGGAATCGTTTTGCAGATTGGATGCGCATTTCTAATAGTTGCAGATAATCTGCTGAGGAACAAGTTTCTAGCTTCGATATTCATGGAGATATTTAATGAGTAGAAAAAAGGGGCCTCCGTACTCTTCACTTTCACATCGTTTGGAAGAAATTAAAGATGATAAAAAACGAATTTTATCTGCCGTGATGTTAACTTATGAGTTTGATTCTGATCTGCTTAAATTATTAGTCGAAACTAGTCTGTTAGATTTGAATGGCTCGGAAGATGTAGAGTGCTTACGAATGGAAGGGCAGTTGCCTGCTGTTATTTTTTATCATCCTAAGCGAGAACAGAAGGGTAGTTTACCAAGTAATGTTGAACTTCATTTTTGGAAGGGAGAGCAAGCATTCTCATGCCATCACAGTAAAGTGTATGCATTTATTTTCGACGATATGAGTGCTGAACTTATTATTGGAAGCATGAACTTTACTAAGAGTGGTTTGTTTTCAAATAGAGAAATTTTTTGGGATTTTAACGTTTCAAAGCACTGCCGGCAGGATGTTCCGATTTTTGTTCAATGGCTAGATTTTGTTAAAAAGCAGTTAATTGCACGAGCCCCCGAAAGCCCTATTCTTAATTCGTATCTGGATGATCTTACAGAGATCATCCACTCTGAAGGTTTAAAAGAAGATATATGTGTTGGAGCCCCCTGTCTTATAAATTCTGGTTACAACCGCGACTGTAATGGGCTACAGCGCTTATCTCAATATACAAATGAACAGCTAATACCCGTCAAACTAGTAGTAGTTTCTCCTTTTTTTGATAAAGCTGAAAGCACAAAACAAGTTATTGATAATTTTATTTCCGAATTTCCAAAAATTAGTCAGGTTACCGTATTCTCAAACAACTGGCCAAATACATTCTCAAGAGAATACAATAAGCTCAAAGTGCAAAGGTACTATGTTCCCCAAAAAATTGAGCAAAGAGAAATTGACCTTTTAATCGAGTATTACGGCTCTGAATTACAGATTGATGACAAAATGCGTGAGCTTCACGGCAAGCTTCTGATGCTTCTAGATGAAGATGGTAACGGAGTGATTTATGCCGGGAGTGCTAATTTTTCAAGCAATGCATGGTGTGGTAAGAATTATGAGTTGGGGGTTGCTAGTTATGTATCAATGGGTATCAATTCTGAAAGAAAAATTTTGAATTTCGTACAAAATCTATTAGGAGTCAAGTGTATAAATATAAGCTCTTCAAAACTTCAAAATCTGGAAGTAAAGGATCCAGAAGAGCAGGATTTAAAATATTTCCTTCCTCCCGGTTTGGAGAGTGTTCAACTGGTAGGTATTAATTCTGAAGCAGGGGAGTTACAGGGCGAATTCATACTGAAAATGTTAAAGAACGTGTCAATTGAAGGGGCCTATTCTTGGGAAGGAATAGATCTGATATTTCATCAATCCGACAATCAAAATCAGTGGAGAAGTCAACGAATTGATTTGAAGACTATTAATGAACGTATAGGAATGAATAGATGGATTACTTGGTCAATTGATGGCGGAATCTCTACTGTAGCGATTCCTTTTAATGTTGATTCAAGCTTTAGAGTCCCTTCAGAGTTCGGGTTCAATGTAAATAATGAAAATCTTTTGGAATATCTAACGGAACTTATTTATTTTGGGAATAAGAGGGAATCATCGAACTTTAACTGTTCAAAAGAGAGCTCCAAAGGCAATTGGCAAATAGAAGATGCGAGTTTTGTCGATAGAGATAAAAACACTGTAGTTTATATTCAAAATTGGTTAAGGTCTCTTTCTGAATTGGAATTGGCTTTGTTTGTCGAAGATGAAAAATTAAATGCCTCAGTGCCAATTGCTGATTTACCAATTTATTTCGGTTGTATGGTTAGACATATGGCACATTTAACAAAAATTTCAGATGATGGGCGTTGTTTTTGTGTGGGTGAAATTTTTCTCCTTGCTAAAAGGGTTTATAAGGTTGCAGCAAAGCAATTTTCCATAGCATCTAGATCTCCCAATTTCAATTATTTATGGAGTGATGTTTTCTGTGAAATTGAAAGTGTTTTTAAATCTTGTGTTGAAAAAGCTGAGCTAAATACAGATTCTCAAGTTTTAAAAATTTATAAACAATTTGTTCTGAGAGGAAATGATGAAACAACGCGCTGATCAAAACGATTTTGACCAATTTAGCATTCGTTGCCAATCTTTAGACCGAGCATTTAGGGATATTTATAAACGTCAGAAAGCAGAGGCATCTTTTCTTATAAATCGCTTTACATCTCCTGATTACATGTGTAATGACATACAGCTGTTAGCTGATGATGTAGGCTTTGGAAAAACCTGGGTTGGAATGATTATTTTGTTCTCTCTGTTGAACAAAAATAATAAACATCCTCATACATTGGTAGTAACCCCTACTCGCTTATTGTCAGATAAGTGGTACCACGAATTGTTGGTTTTTCAAAAAAAATATATTAAAAATCCTCGAGAATTTGGTATTGAGTTGATAACTAGTAGTGGACAACTTTTGGAAAGGCTTTCAACACTGAAATCTCAGAGGACGCAAGCTAGGAAACTTAAGACTTTGTTTTCTACAGACGAATCTTCATTAATTTTTATGGCATTTTGTTTAAATGAGTACCTGCAAACGAGTGAATTTTATGGAAATAGTGATTCAATGGTTGTAAAAAATATTGAGAAATGGATTAAAAATGTTCTCAAACGCGAAGATGCTGGTCTTTTTCATAGATTTTTTTCACAGTCGGAAATTGTTCGATGGGTTAGATTTTTACGTAACTATGCCTCTGTTGTTGGTTACGACTATTGGTTAGAGCGCAACGCTTCTCCTGAGAAAATTAAATTGGCTTTGGAACGCAGAAGGCATGGTAGAGAGGCTACTTTTATTAATTCAATAGCAAAGAATTTATCTTTAGAAGACAATAAAAAGAATGATCACTCAGTAAGAAAGGAAAGAACACCAATAGGACTAAAGTTTCTTCGATTAGCTGCGGAAACTATGCCATTTTTAGAGGTCTACGATCCTAAGAAGACCTCACGAAACGGCATTGGAAATCAAGATAAGGAATATCTGGAGAATAACGTAAAGTTACTTGGGAAAATTGCGAAAAAAGGAGATATTGCTTTAGCAGGTTTGAAATGGATTTTCGATCAAGTCATTTCGGATTGGGATAGATCATTGGAAGTCCGAAATATCAGAAAGGAGGAATTTTTAGAAAATAATTCCTCAAGTGAATCATTAGATAAATTCAAAAAATTTTTACAACGTATAAAAGTCACTAAAAAACATATTGAATTATTTAAAACTCTTAACCCACGAGAGATTTTAGATTTTATGAGGCGATTTGATCAAAATATAAAAACCAATGCTAAGCATAATGGTTTTGCACAAAAATCCCTTTTTGATCAATCTCCTTGGGTACAGATTGAGTGGAATACCAGTAGGCCTGTAAATTGGAGAGATTTTATTGAGGATATCGCTAATGAATTGAGGTTAGGCAAAAAAATACGAACTCCCTCTGAACTGCATGCTGAAATAGCTAAAAGGTTTTTCTTGTGTGCGAGTACTCTATATTCTTATTTACAAGATCCTCCACTAAAAGAACAAGAGTATTTTTGGAATAGGAGAAAAATTATTCATAATGTATTTGTTATGTACATGAATGATTTAAAAAAATGGGAAGGTTTTTCATCTCAAAAGGAAAATATGTTGAGGGAAATAGGGAAACCTATTCAATTAACTATTGTGGACGAGGCTCATAATTGGATTAATAAAAAAAGAGGAGCCGTGGACTACGGGGATAATTGGAGTAAATGTGTTGAGAAAACTCTGTTAATGACTGCGACACCCTTGCAACTTACTTCAAAAAATCTGCAGCAAATTTTTGATTCTGTTAAAGATCCTATGAGTTGGCCTGAAGAGTCAGCATATAAATTGCTGTTTGATAACAAAACTTCACAAACAGAGGAAGGTTTACTAACAAAAGCGTTGAAAAAACAAAAACACGTTCAGGATGCTTGGGAGCAACTAGATTCTATTGATGCAGAGTTGCTTGAAAAAAAATCTGCAGAGTTGGAGTGTGAATCTGGCAAAAGGTTGAAACAAAAACAACTCAAAATATGGCTGAGTATGAAAAACGATCAGTCACTCCGAATTCGAGAGCTTTCCTCTGCAATTTTGGATTTCCATAAATTTCTTGAAGAAGAGATCAGAATGCCGCTTTCAGAATTAGTAATGAAAAATCGTTCAAAAAAAGATAGAAGTTACTTGTGCGGCAAAGATATTCTAGTCAAAAGAAATTCTCATAGAGATCACTTATATCCAATAACAGGGCTCCCTAATAGTGCGTCCCTTTTTAATTTCATTTGTATGAGATTATCTAGCATTGGTAATCGAAGAGATAAAGGTGGTCATATTATTCCTAAAAATCCTAAATTGATGTTAGGTCTTCCTTCAAGTTATGAAGCTTTGTTAGAAAGCCAAGTTGGTAAGAGTTTGACTACAACAGAAACAACATACAAGGAAATATATCAGCGGTTGATTAATGAAAAACAAAACGAATTAAGACATCCTAAGGTGGAAGTTGTATCAAACATCGTTTTTAACAATCTAGTTAAAAAGGGAGAAAAGACATTAGTATTTTGTGAACGTTTAGAGACGGTGAGGGTTTTAAAACGGCACATTGAATCAGATATTAATGTTTTTTTTGATAATTTTATCGATAAAGAGCAATTAATAAGGATCTATCAAACCATAGAAAAGAAGGTATGTGAACAAAGTGACTCAGAAGAAAATCATCTTTCAAAAATACTGGAATTGGTATCACAAAGAGTTTTCTCAAAAGTGTTTCCTAAGCAAAGCTGGCAGTTACCTACAGAGCAAAAGTCTTATGATATTCGCCCTTATTTGACAATAAGTTATGTGTATTCACAATTGAGAAAAAAAGGTATTCAAGGACTATCGGAAGCTTATGCAAATTTGACCCAAGAAGAGGATAACGAAGTGTTGGGTGAAACTGGAGTTTTTGATTCTGTTTCTACCTTAACTGGTAACGCCTCAAAGAGTCGTCCGACAATTCTGAAATCCTTTTCTTCATTTGGTTTGCCCGCTGTGCTTATTTGTACACCGGTAAGTCAAGAGGGGGTAGACATGCATAAGTTTTGTCGTCAAATTATCCTTCATGATCTCAATTGGAATCCTGCAAAACTGGAGCAACGTGTTGGTCGTGTCGACAGGCAGGGTTCATTTGCTTCGGTACTAGGTGAGTCAGTAGAGGTATATGTGCCCTTCCTAGCAAATAGCTACGATGATTATCAATATAAAAGAGTTTTAGAACGATCAAATTTACAAGAATTGGTGTTTGGTCGTAATGAAATGGTACTTAATGAATCGGATGAATCGGATGAAAATGATTTAGGACTAGAAGAGGGAGATTATCCACAGGGTAATTACGGGCAACCGAACCTAGCAAATATTAGAAACTTAATTCGAGGCCTTTTTGATATGGACTTGAGTTTAGAAAGACTCAAAAAAGCTGAATAATAGATAAAAGTGCCCCTCTTTTGGAGAGGGGCATCGTGAAGATCAATTCTGGAGTTTGGTTTTGTCCACGCGAACAATACGAGCTTCCTCTTCCCACATTTTGATCCAACCGTCAAGCAAAATGCTGTCAACCAGATTGGCTTCTAAGCGGTATAAACCTGTTTCTGGTTCAGTAATTTTTTGAGAGCGATTAAAGGGAGACTCTTCCAAATAGGTTTTGGTTTGAGGATTTTTAAAGTCCAAAATCAGATGAATTAGTCTCGTCTTATCACCTGTGTAATTAAAGTGGCGGCTCTTAATGTACTCCTTGACTTTAAAACCAGAGACGCCTTGAGCGTTGTCTTTAAGTTGTTTGACAGAATCGATGCGGTGCAGGGCAAGGTGGCGGTAATTATTGTAACCGTCAAATTGGCAAACCAAATACAAACGGCCGTCCTGCTGAACTAGGCCAAGCGGACTTAAAACAGCTTCTTTCTTTTCGCCTTCTGCGTTACGGTACTTCACCTGAATTTTCTTTTCTTCGTAAAGGGCGTTGGTGACATCATCGAAAATTCTGGGCAACACCTGCGGCGGAATACGTGGAAGCGTATCCGAAATAACAGCGATCTTATCCAACCAATGGCGTTCTTTTGTAACATGGCCAAGCGGAGTATCGAGCTTATCCATCGCAGCGTTAAAGAACGGATCCAAAGTTTTGGCGAGCTTTCCAGGTAATTGGTATTTCAAATATTCTTGAATTAATTTCAGCAATAACGATTCTTGTGGCGATGGAGATAAGAATGAAAAGGTGTTGCTGAAAGAGGCGAGACGGTAGCCGTAGGGGCGCGAACGAGTATCGCGCTCAACCGGAATTTCATCGGATTCTGCAAGCTCTTTGAGATAACGTTGTAGGGTCAGCGTCTCAATTTCAATACCGGCAGATTTCAAGCTTTGCATGATTTCTGACGAAGTTACCCAGTGCCTTGGGAGACGTTTGATGATTTCAAGGTAGATTAAAGCTTGAGAGAAGCCGGATGAAGTACGAGCCATGATTACTACCCCTCAAAATGAATTTCATAATTAGAATCAGGATTATCTAAACGATCAAAGTTGGGTCGTAATAGAAGTCGTTTTTTTAATTCATCCTCTATCATCTGAAGACGCTTATTAATAAAAAGCTCATAATTATTAGTTTCTATTCCAAATTCTGTTATATCTCCAATTAAGTGAGTTCTAAGAGCTTCCATAAGTTTCTCATTGTGTTTTGCAAATTCGCTAACATAATCACTAGGAGCTTGTGCACGAATGACTCGCTTGTTAAGATAGTCATCAACCAATGTAATATTGGCCACATGGTTAATAGGCCAATCACTAAATCCTTGTTTTTTTAGAAAGGCTTGTGGGAAGAAATGGTGATAATTAACACTATTTCTTTTTGCAAGCCAGTCATTTCTTAAATTAACGTCAGAGTTATTTTCAAAAGATAAAGGATTTTGTGCTGCATAAATACATAAGATGCCTTTAATGAAAGCATTTCCGGCATTAAACCAAGAGTTATTGTTAAGAAATTCTTTCGTAATATCAACAGGTTCCTTGTATGAAATGTTACTAGTATCGTTAATGATGGGGAGAATAACTTCTTTAAGGTCTGAATTTATTTTAGTTTCCAGGGAGCTAGAAAATCGTTTTGTAAGAATGACTCTCCAAAAATAATCTTGCAATTGCCGTCCCTGAAGATGACTAGGACGATCAGGGTGTAAGTAAAAGAAATAAGTAAACGGGATCAGTAATCCTGGATAAGGTAAAAGTCTAGAAACTTTAATCCTGAAGTAATCCCTAAAATAATCAATTGAAAACTCAAAAGATCTTTTAAACTTTTCCCAATATTCCAAAAATACTTCTCGTGGGATATTTAGAATGCTTTTAGTCCGTATATCTTTGATAACGCATGCAGCAAAAGCTTGTACAACTGTGTAATTGCTAATAGTGGTGTACCCTGCTTTCTCTAAATTGCTTTGTATTTCGGCAGTTTTTTCTTCTAAATCAAATTGACCCTCAATAAAAGTCTTCGCTACTAAGATATCAAATGGGTCTAGTGGAACTCCTCCAGTATTGATTCTGGTAAAAATCTCAGTAGCAACATCTAGAGATGCATCTTTTAGCTTGATTACAGGAAAAGAGTAAGAATGCAGCTGAACTGTCACATCTTCTATTTGATCTGTTGGGCAAGATGGATACTTTTTAATGAGTTCTGTAATTCTGTTTGATATTAATTCATAAAAGGGGATAAGTAACGAAGAATCTAGTCCCTCAGTCGATGCAACAATTATTGGTTCGTCATCTTTGGCAGCAAAGTTATAGTAAATTGTAGTGAAATCATGATCTTGATCTAACTTTGCACCGATCAGACTGGCGTAAATAGAAGTTAATCGTTGTTGCCCATCCAGAATGTAACTTATTTTCCGATCAGATGGGGCGTCAGGGAGTTTGATGTTTCCTATATTACGAACCGAACGTAAACGCTCATTTGTTTCCCAAAAGACGAAACTCCCGATGGGATAACGCCTCAAAATGCTATCAAGAAGTCTTGCTGTTTTATCAATTTCCCATACAAAACCTCGCTGAAATTTAGGGATTTTAATTTCTCCTCGCTCTATATCAACCTTCAATTCATTAAAAGTGAGAACCTCAGGTTTAACATTGACTTCAGATCGGACAGTTGACATGTTTTTTCCTCAAACATAAACCTTATATCTTGTAATTTGAAAGAAAAGCAAGATGCTCTTTGCAGTATACTAAAGTTAGGACTTGGGGTGCTCGAAATTGACCACGTAGGCCGTGAGGCTCTAGCATGTAGTCTAAACAGATTTTTTGTCAATCTCAGAATCCTCTTCAAAAGTTGGATGTTCATGTTTGGAGACTTCAAAAAATGATGTTCTATCTTGTATGGTTTTAAAAAGAAGAATGTCTATAGTACACATAGATGACAATAGGTGCTTTGTCTGTTTTTTATCTTATCTTTTTGGGGTACTGTAAAAATAATCTAGTCCTAAATTAATTCCGAATTATTAAAGGGTTATTAGTATGAGTTCAATTGCATACGGTCTTTCGGAAGAAGACACAAAAAATCGGTATATCACTCCATCCCTTCTGGCAGCAGGATGGCGACGAGATCAAATGCTTATGGAGTATTCGCTACGAAGTGATAAGTACCAGATTATCCCTGAGAAAAATGAAGCAGTTAAAGTATCGGCAGAAGGACGCAACAGACCGGACTACCTTCTCTGCTACAAAGCAAACTATCCAATTGCAGTAGTTGAAGCAAAAAGTTATTCAAAGGCAGCAGAGGACGGGATCCAACAAGCACAAACATATGCCCAAATGCTCGGATTACCACTAGCTTACGCCAGCGCAGGTGAGAAATTTATTGAACTCAATATGGTGACCGGCGCGCAAAGAATTATTTCATTAGATAAGTTTCCCAGTCCAACTCAACTCTGGGACGAATATTGCAAAGCAAAAAATATTTCTATTGAAGACAAGGGAAAATTGGAATCTGCGCTTTACTACACAACTAACGATGGAATAACCCCCCGGTACTACCAAATGGTGGCAATTAATACTGTAGTTGATGCCATCATTGCTCATCATCGAAAGCGTGCCCTACTTGTAATGGCCACAGGCACAGGGAAAACATATACCGCGTTTCAAATTGTTTGGCGTTTGAAAAAGGCGGGAGTCGTAAAAAATGTTCTTTATTTAGCAGACCGAAACCAACTCCTTGATCAAACGATTATCGGAGACTTTGCACCATTCGGGAATCGACAAATCAAAATCACGAAAGGTGTTATCAATAAAAACTTTGAGATTTATTTTGGTCTCTATCAACAACTGAAGAGCAGCCATGACTCTGAAGAAAATGAAGAAGAATCTTTTGCGGATGTTTTTAAACAAGTTAGTCCAGACTATTTTGATTTGATTATTGTCGATGAGTGTCATAGAGGAAGTGCGAGAGAAGAAAGTAGCTGGCGCGAAATCCTTGATTACTTCTCCTCTGCTATCCAAATCGGTTTAACGGCAACCCCCTGTTCAAAGGACGGAGCAGATAATGCCGCCTATTTTGGAGAACCTCTTTATACATATTCACTAAAACAGGGGATTGAAGACGGATATCTTGCTCCATTCCAAGTTGTCAAAGTACTGTTGGACAAAGATGAGACTGGTTGGGAACCAGAAGCGGGGCAAGTTGATGATACAGGGAAAGAGATAGAGAAAAGACTTTATACTCGTGATGATTTTGACCGGATAATGGTATTAACCAAGCGAACGTCATGCGTTGCGCGTGTTGTTACAGACTTTTTGAAAAAAACTGACAGAATGTCAAAGACAATTGTTTTCTGTACAACTCAAAATCATGCAGCACGAATGCGTGATGCATTGCGAGCCTTTAACCAAGACATGATGGCTAAAAACGCTAACTATGTAGTTCGCATGACCGGAGATGATCCAGATGGTCGTGCACTCTACAAGGAGTTTTGTTCTATTCAGCAACCCTATCCCGTAGTCGTAACCACTTCAAAACTTCTTACAACGGGTGCTGATACAAAATGTGTCAAACTTATCGTGATTGACGCTCCAATTCAGTCAATGACAGAGTTTAAGCAAATCATTGGACGTGGAACAAGACTGCGTGAAGACGCCGGAAAGACTTTTTTTACTATTATGGATTTCCGAGGAACTTGTAATTTATTCCAAGATAAAGATTTTGATGGACCTGCGGGTAATGAAGTTGTGTTAATCCCTGATACAGATCCACTTGTAAAGCCCAAACCTTCACCAGTCTCGGATCCGAATCCAGAGTCAAAGACAGATGATCCAAACACAGAGCCAAATCCGCCTCCAACTCCCAAACCGCCAATTGAAGCGCCTCAGAAATACATTGTCAGTGGTGTAGAGGTTACCGTAACTGGTCACGTTGTTAGCTACCGTGACAAAGATGGGAAGCTTGTAACGCCGAAATTCAAAGACTTTACGCGTAGGAATATTCTCAAACAATTTGACTCATTAGCTGAATTCATGGAAGTTTGGAATGGTCCTAAGGAAAAACAGCAAATTATTAAAGATTTGGAAAAAAACGGAGTATTCATTGAGCATCTACGAAAAGAAATGGCGATGCCAGACGCAGATGAATTCGATTTAATTTGTTCTATAGCGTACGGAGCAACACCACTTACACGTACAATGAGAGCATCCAGAGCTGCTAGAAGTAAATTTTTAGAAAAATATCAAGGACTGGCAAGGGAAGTTATGGAAAAACTTCTTGATATTTATGCACATGAAGGCGTTTGCGAAGCTGCTGATATTCGCGTGCTCATGAGTGAAGAATTTCGTAACTGTGGTGGAGCTCCAAAAATCATAAGTGCTTTTGGAGGCAAGCCAAATTTTCTTCATGCAATGCGGGATATGCAAGCCGAGCTGTATAGGCCTGAAGGCTAATACTAAACACGAAAGATAAAAATGAGTATCTCAAATTTTATAAAACGCGCACGAGATATTATGCGCATGGATGCAGGGATCAACGGTGATGCCCAACGTATTGAGCAGTTGACTTGGATGATTTTTCTCAAGGTTTATGACGCTGCTGAAGCAAACTGGGAAATCATGGAGGATGACTTCGAATCTATTATTCCCGATCAATTTCGTTGGCGTAGATGGGCTAATACTGACGATGAACACGGTCTGAAAGGCGATGAACTACTTAATTTTGTTAACAATGAGCTATTTCCTGCGCTTAAAAACATTGATCTCCCCACTTCATGCTCTGTACGTAAAGGCGTAGTTAAGGCTGTTTTTACTGATATTCATAATTACATGAAGGACGGGGCGTACCTTCGTATGCTTATGGAGCTGATCAATGAAGTTAATTTCACTGATCCAGCTGAGTCTCATGCTTTTGGTGAAATATACGAAACGATTCTAAAGGGACTACAAAGCGCTGGAAGTGCCGGTGAGTTTTATACGCCCCGTGCGCTTACAGATTTTATGGCAGAGCACGTAAATTTAAAACTTGGCGATCAAGTCGCCGACTTTGCCTGTGGCACTGGTGGATTTCTTAACTCTGCTCGGAAGCAACTTGAACCAATTGCGCTGAAAGGAAAAGTTGAGGATCGAGAAATTCTATCTCGTTCTTTCCATGGCATAGAGAAAAAACCTCTCCCATATTTGCTTTGTATTACAAATATGCTTCTTAATGGAGTGGAGTCTCCTGATATTCGTCATGGAAATTCTCTTACTAAGGATGTTGATAGTTATGGAGAAAAAGACAAGTTCGATGTTATTTTGATGAACCCTCCCTATGGTGGCAGCGAACGAGCTGAAATTCAAAATAACTTCCCTTCTACAATGAAAAGTGCTGAAACCGCTGACCTTTTTATCGTGTTGATAATGTATCGATTAAAGTTGGGAGGTCGCGCTGCTGTTGTTGTACCAGATGGCTTCTTATTCGGTAGTGGAAATAAAACAGAAATCAAAAAGGCTTTGTTTTCCAAATTTAATGTCCACACAATAATTAGATTACCAACTAGTGTCTTTTCGCCTTATACATCAATTGCTACAAATATTATTTTCTTTGACAACTCTGGTGAGAGCACTAAGGAAACTTGGTTTTACAGAATTGATATGCCGGAAGGCTATAAACATTTTTCAAAGACCAAACCAATAAAGCTTGAACATCTCAACGAATTAAGAGATTGGTGGGATAACCGTTCAGAAAAACAAATTAATAACTCTAATAAGGTTAAAAAATATTCTTTAGAAGAAATTAAAGGGTTTGATTACAACTTAGATCTATGCGGATATCCTCAAGAGCAAGAAGAAATTCTTCCTCCACGGGAATTGATAGAACGATATCAAGCTAGCAGAGCGGCCCACGAAAAGATAATGGATGAAGCTCTTTCAAAAATTCTTGCAATGATAGGGAAAGACCATGAAAGCTGAACAGTTATGGGCTTCAATTCTCCAAGAAGCGATTCAGGGGAAGCTTGTCCCTCAATTAGAGAGCGAACCAGACGTTATTCAGATTGGAAAGGTACCTGAAGATGTCCCTTTTCACATTCCTGAAAAATGGGCTTGGATTCAATTGGGGGAATTGATTAATTACGGCAGCTCTAAACAAATTGAAGGATCCCAAATTACACCATCAACATGGGTTCTGGATTTAGAGGATATCGAAAAAAATTCTGGCAAACTTCTTCAAAAGAAATATGGGACCAAAACAACCAGCAATAAGAGTTGTTTTAGAAAGGGAGACGTTTTGTATGGCAAACTTCGACCCTATCTGAACAAAGTTTTGATTGCTGATGAGGATGGGTGTTGTAGCACAGAAATTGTCCCAATCAGTGTTTCTTCTGCAAAATTAAAGATTGATGCAGAATTCCTAAGCTATTTCTTACGTTCTCCCTATTTTGTTGAATATGCTAATGGTTGTGCATACGGTGTAAAAATGCCTCGTTTGGGTACAAAAGATGCAAAATCCGCCTGGGTAGCTATTCCGCCATTAGCAGAGCAGCATCGAATAGTTGTACGTTTGCAAAAAATTAGGTCACTTGTAGATACGTATCGCCGTGAAGAAATTCAGTTCGCACAATTAATAACTGAGTTCCCAGACAAACTAAAAGCTTCAATTCTGCAAGAAGCTATTCAGGGTAAGCTTGTCCCACAGCTAGAGAGCGAACCAAAAGTTACACAGTTCGGGTCGCCTCCGAAAGAGGAGCCGTTTTCAATTCCAGATAAATGGAAATGGTGTCAGATTGGTGAATTAGCAACCGTTTGCTCAGCACGTAGAGTTCACAAATGTGATTGGAAAAATGAAGGAATCCCATTCTATAGAGCTAGAGAAATCGCCAAACTAGCTGATAATGGCTTCGTAAAAAATGAATTGTTCATAACAGAAGATCTTTATCAAAGTCTATCTCTAGGAAATAAGCCCGAAGAGGGAGATCTAATGATTACAGCTGTTGGAACTTTAGGTAAAGTCTATGTAGTCAGACAAGGAGATAAGTTCTACTATAAAGATGCTAGCGTGATATGTTTGAAGAGAAGTGAGCATATTTATCCAGATTTTGCGAGAATTCTGCTTTCGAGTCCATTTATGCGAAAACAAATTAGGGACGCATCAGCAGGAACCACAGTTGGAACAATTACAATTAAGCGAGCAATGGAATATTGGATTCCGTTACCTCCTGTCGAAGAACAACGAAGAATTGCTAGGGCTATTAAGCCTATATTTCAATACATTGACAACATAAAAATTTAAAGCAAATTTTATTGAATTGTTTTCACAAGATTAAATAACTCTTTGATCTTGTGAACAATTCTTTCTTGCTCCTCCATTGGAGGCAAAGGTATCCATGTGTCCCCCATGCCTCGACCAGATATTTCTTTAAACGTAGTTCCAGAGGCCCTTTCGATTATATCTTGGGTTCGCGCTTTTAGAACCCAGTATGCCCATAATGAAGAAATGACTAACTCATTGGCTACAAATGACTTACATCCCTGATTTGTGCAACAATCCTCCCTTGCCAGCGCGATATAACCAATAGGGGCTCTAGATGAAAACAAGACTGAATTTGCTGGCATCATTGTTGCCGAACTGTTAGCAAGTCCCTTTTCTGTTATTTTTCTAGCACTTATTCCTACATATATGTCACTTACTTTGCCAAGATCGGCAGGAGTAAACCAAGGGATTCTGCCATTATCCCAATAATCAGGAATGTTTGTTTTAGGTGTTCCTCCTCCAACGATTTTACCAACAGTTTTTAGTTGAACCCACTTCCATTTTTTGGGAATAGCGAAGGGGGCATCGTAAGGTTTTACACCAATTTCAGCAACCTCTGGTTCGCTCTCTAGCTGTGGGACAAGCTTACCTTGAATGGCCTCTTGAAGAATTGACGCCCGAAGTTTCTCTCTGAAAGATGACTGAAGAATCGCTAGTTGTTGTTCTTCCTGTTGGTAAGACCCGATGTATGAGCGAAGACCTTGAATACATGCAACGATGCGTCGTTGCTCTTCTAGTGGTGGTAAAGGAACAAAACACTTTTTTAAGTCAGTAGTACCAATTCTTTGTTGTCCAGCTGTACCCTTAAAATTTTCAATACCGTATGTAATCAAATACGGAGATTTCAGAAAAATCAATAAGTATTCTGGATTTAATAGAGAATTGGGTCTGATAACATGAAATTCCGTTGAGCCAGCACCAACTCCATTGTACAAATTTCTGCAAATTGCAGATTTTAAATTCTGAAAGCAAGGGGTAATTTTTGCCATGATAATATCACCATCAGCAAACTTCGAATACCCTGTTTTTATTTTCTTCCAGAACCTTCTTTCTTTTGTATTGACCTTATTTTCATACCCTGCTGACACTGCTGCCATAGGTAAAAAAGTGGCCTCTAATTTATCATCTAGTGCAACTTTTGGATTAAATACGACCAGATCACCCAATTTTGCCCATTTCCATTTCTCAGGAATTGCAAACGGTATATCCTCAGGAACTTCTCCAATGTAATTAACTTCTGGTTCGCTCTCTAATTGAGGTAGCTAACTTTAAGACTCCTTTATATAACTAAAGTTTTTTAAAGGAGCTACGATATGAAGAACATTAATAGGTTTTTGCAGATTAAAACAAAATTACAATATTTGCTATTGCCAAAACAGACGGTTTCAGAGCTGTGGATTGATTGGTTGCATGATTATAAAAAACTGAAACGCTGGACAGATAAACGAGCTCTTGAAAGAAGAATGGCTCTAGGAGAAAAATATATCTTTCCGTTTATCGGTAATAAGCATCCTAACAAGGTGACTGTTAATGATATTGTTTTGTGTTTTGAATTTTGCGCTAAACAAACTTCCCAAACACAAAATAAAGTACTTGTTGTCTTAGGACAATTTTTTAAGTGGTGTAATCACAAAAATTACAGAGATCCGAATAAGAGACTCCCAACAGACAGAGATCTTCTCGAACCTTACTTAGGCATACATTTACATTATCATCAGTTACGGCATTATCCTGCTATAGATTGGAGAGATGTTCCACGATTTATAGCATTTCTGATAGACATATACGGTACAACTTCAACAAGTTCAAAGCTACTATTGTTTTCCATATTAACGGTTTCACGTAGCCAATCTGTGCGATATGCACAGTGGAATGAAATTGATTTTGAACTGTCAGAATGGAATATCCCATTGGAGCATATGAAAGGAAGACAGGGAAATAATCGACCCCACATTGTTCCCCTCAGTCGACAGGCTTTGTCGATACTAAAAGAGCTTCATCAAAATAAAATTGAGTCGGAAAGTATAATTTTCAGTCATAAGTCAAAAAAAATTTCGGGTAATGCTGTTCGTAAGTTAATTCATTCAATACATAAACGTGCGGTAGTTCTTGGATATTCTGGCTTTGCGGATCCTTTTGAAAGAGATAGAATCATTGTGCCGCATGGCTTTAGAGCTGCATTTACAACATGGGCTCAAGAAACTAACAAAAATATGATGTTAGTGGAAAAATGCTTAGCTCATAAAGATCCAGAAGACAGACATAACGGGGCGTACCGTAGGGGGATGCTGATTGTTCCCAGAAAAATTTTATTGCAGCAATGGGCAAACTTTTGTTTTTCTAAAGTACAAAGCCACTTATATTTTGATTGATTTTGATTGCATCCTAAAAGATTTGTGATTTAATCGCTAAAAAATGCAAAATGTTTTTGTACCAATGAAATGGGAGCCGAAGCTCCCATAATTTTTTAATTTTGATTCAGTTTCTTAGGAATCAAATAACTATTGCCAAAATCGCGAGAAATAAGATTCTTTTCTGCCATTTCTAATAGCACCTTAAAATGTTCCAACTTATCTAATGGTTCCTCAAGAACTGATATTTCTCCTTCTGAAGTACGAAGAACAAACATCCCTTCCCACTCATCTGGAGTAATTTCATCTTGATGTTCGAACATGAGTTTGTATAGCTCTAATGAAACAGGGTCAGAATGGACAAGTTCATCCCAAGACCTCAGTCCAAGAATGATTGCAATAATCCATTGTGCCTTCCCAAGCGATTTAAACTTCGGATCTCTTTCATCTAGTTCAAATTCGATAATGATGTTATTTATATCGAAAAAGCGAGGTTTATACTCAAAAATTCCTTCTTGTTCGTTGAAGAATTGAGTTTTGATATCAGAATTAAGGTTTTTAGCTTGACGTTTAAAAAAGTCAATTTGTGACATTTTGCCATTCCTAAAAATTAAAACAGTACATAAGATATCGCGGCGCACACATTCCTCTTATGCAACTGAACATAAGAACGCAAAATTAGATGAAGAGTGGATGGTAGGACCTTTACGTGTGCAGCAAGCTTTCCACTAAAGCTGTTGCTATTCTAACAGTAAAAATTCAAATAATAAGTTGTTACGGTTTCTTATTAGCAGAAACCTCAAAATCTTTCCCATTCAAATTGCTTGTTTTCCAAATAGATAATCCGCAATGCTTGCAATACCAATCCGGAGGCGGATATCCATCAAAAGTGCAGCAGCCGTACAAATGATATTTTTTAAGATCGGGACGAAATGCTGGGAATCCTACAAGTACATCCAAAACTTGTTTTGAATGACAAAACGGGCATTCCCTAGGTTTTTTGGGTAAAGAAATTTGTTTTGATTCTGGTCTAAACCCTTCTTCCCAATCTTCAAATCCCAATGCTTTACCTAAACTTTTCACTGATTTTTTAAGAGGTTCACCGTACATAAAAGGAAAGAAGACTGAAGCTAAATCTTTAGGCCAACCCAAAATTTCATCAAGATCCTCAATAGTTATGGTGTGTCGCACACAGTCGTAGAAGTCTTTTCTAAAAATCAGTTCATACAATGCAGGAGATGGTCTTAAATGGAATCCTCCGTAGACAAGCCGCTCGAAAATAGTGTCTTCCATTATCACATCGCAAACTGGAGGTTTTACTGTTTGTGTAAATAGTGACTTCACTAAATGAAAATCTAATGTTCTTTTGTACAACAGCTTTAAATAACGTGCTTCCGGGCCATCTTCTGTAAGTTCCCAATCCAAAGGGGTACTTTCAAAACTTTCATCAAAGTCTTTATCAAAATCACCTCTCCAGATCTTAAATAGCAGACAAGACAATAGGAATCGGATCCCTTTGTTTTCAGTAACAAGATATAGCATAACTTTTGACCATCCCAAAATCTGAATAGACAACGATGCAGTAAGACTCTGCAACCATTTCTACATTATTTTGGCAATTGAAACATCATTTTGGGAAGTGAATAGAGCAATCGATTGATGAGATAGAGATTAAATAGAAAACCCGTCACCTGAGACTGTTCAGCTTGAGGGCGGGTTTTCAGCTATCGAATCTTCTGCGTTTTCTGTCAAGATAGATGAACCGCCAGCGGTACCTGATAACCTTAGAATAACTGTATTAAAATTTTTAGGTGTTGAGTTTCTCCGATGAAGCGGATCACTCTCAACACTGTCTTTTTCATTCACCGCTATGTCACCGAAACAGAGTGGTCATTTCGATTAATGCCCCGAGAAACTGGTATTTAAAAGTCCCGCAGGACAAAAGTGCATCTCTACCCGGCAACAAGCTCGCCGTCAATCAGATACAAGCCCCCAGTAATAAAGCTTGCTGAATCCGACGCCAAGAAGTAGATAAGCTCAGCAACTTCCGGAGCCTCGCCGACTCTGCCGAGCGGATAAAGCTCCGCTTCTGCTTTCCAATAGGCGCTCGCGTCGCCGTTGTGCGTAATGTCTGCAAATTTCTGGAAAAGGTTGATCGCCAACGGCGTGCGAATCGTTGCTGCACAAACGGCATTGACTCGGACATTCTGACGTCCAAGGTCAATGGCTAAACTCTTTGTGATTTGACCAAGCGCACCTTTCGTCAGCCCATACCCAAAACTATTGGCTTTACCGATATAGCTCTGATCAGAAGCGTTGATGACAACCGAGCCGCCGCCTTTTCTCAAGATGCTCGGCACGGCAACTTGTAACGTGCGCACAGTTCCCTTTATATTGGTGTCGATCATCAAATCAAGCTCTTCTTCGCTGATCGTGAGCATCGTGTTGCAGCGGTGTATCCCGGCATTGGCAACTACGCAATCCAGTTCACCGTACTTTTCAATTGCTGCTGCAACCGCTTTCTCGATATCTTCTCGATTTCGGGTGTTCCCCTCGACAAAAAGAGCGCCTGTGTCATGTGCAACGGCTTGTCCGCCCTTCACGTTGATATCCAATGAAAGCCACATTCCAACCAGATTCTGCAAATTTACGGACAGAGAGTCGTTGCCAAGTCGGGCATTAGGGGCGCAGTTTGCCCAAAATGCCACACCGAATTAATTGCAAAATGCGGTGAAATAAGGGTACATCATTGGGCACATAAGAATAAATTGCAGTGTGATGATTGGATAGAGGATGACAATGAGTGGCGTACAGAGTGATTGAACGCATTTCCAGAGGATTGGCAGGAATCTGTGATTGAACACGAAGGTCAAAGCCATTTTGTAGATATTAAGACACCTAGCAATACGATCATTTTGCTTCATCAGTTGCACTTATCAGCTGAAATGATTCGATCTCGTGAAGATTTTTATCAGACACCCGTTTGGATAGTTAACACAGGACGCTATAAAAACGAAGTTTCTCGGTTTTTACATAGTTTTGAAAAATCTTGGATACGAGGAACAAAACTTTCGACAGGCAAAGCTGATTTTAAGATCATTAGTGAATTTAATGTTGATAAGGTTTTTAGGAAAGAATGGCTAACAGCTCAGTTTCCAGTCTTTTTTGACTACACGACAACGAATGAGGATAAAGAGAACGGCTTTGGATATATCCTTGACTACGTCTGGTGTGCTTAATGCCGCATTCTGTACAAGGTTACCGAATTTTATTTTTATATTGGAAAGATGAATTGATAGATAAGCTCTAAGTCGTAGAGGACATAATCTTCAGGCAATGAAGGAAATGGAAAATTGGTTTCAGAAGCGCTTATTTAAAAACCTTTGAAGATTGTATAACTTAAATCAGATACTACTAAGACAAACAGATTGAGTTGGTCTAAAAGTGGATGTAAACTAGCCTTATAGACTGATGATTTTTAATCGAGGTTGTTATGTTTGCCCCCCCCCTATTTATTGCCTAGCAATTTTAACTATTTATCGTTTTTTAAAAAGAAAACAAGTGTTTTAACAATATTGTTCGCCAGTCAAGCCTCTTTGTTTTCATGCCCTGCTTGTTGTTCAAATTCAATAACTAACTACGAAGATTTTATTTTAGCGGCTGAAAATGGAGGAGAATTTTATTTATCCAAAGATTTTTCTTTTGATAATACGAAGCGGATCTATTTTAAAGCTCAGACTTTGTTGGATGGAAAACAAAGCAGTTTAACAGCTAGTATCCGGACAGATGCGGGCTTCCTGTACATTTCTGGAGAAGACAGCGGACACATTGGATACGCTGGCGATTTGAATCTTAAAAATTTTGGAAATATTGATGCATTTGTGCCCGGCCAGGATATTGATACAAATTCCATTGTAGAGAATTCAGGCATTTATGGTTTCAATGAAAGATTCCTCACTGTTGGGCACAGAGGTAGTTTAAGCATTGCCTCTAGCCTTATCCAAAATAATTCAGGAACGACATCGAGTGTTTTTCAATTGGAAGATGAAGGAAATTTAGCTATAACTAATTCAATTATCTATTCGAATGAAAGTAGTTCCGGACCTGGGGTTATTATGGGTTGGGACGGACATGTAACCATTGAAAGTTCAAGTTTTATAGAAAACAAGGCTGGAGGTGATGGCGGAGTTGTATATTTAGGTACGGATGGGCGGAAGAAATCTTCACTTTTGGTCTCTAACAGTTATTTTAAAAATAATGAAGCGCTGCAAGATGATGCTTGGGGTGGAGTTATCAGAGCTACAAACACTAGCTCAATATTGGTTGACTCTTCCGTTTTTGACGGGAATAAAGCAGGTGATATGGGTGGTGCGATTTATACAAGAGGAGTTGAAGTTCTTCATATCCAAGATAGCCAATTTTTAAATAATTTAGCAGTAAATCACGGTGCGGCTTTGGTTGTGGAAGATCCTGAGACAAAAGTTTTCATTGTTGCACACCATGGAGATACCGTATTTTCGGGAAATGTTCTTAATAATGGTAGCAACGAAGCTATTTATCTAAGATCTCCGGAGGGACAGATTAACCTAAACGCATATGGAGAAAACTCAATTATTTTCGACGATATTCTTAGAGCAGAAAATGATGGAGATACCGCAATAAAAGCTGTGATGAACATCAATGCGAAAGGTTCGACATTATTGGAAAACAGAAATTTATTGACACAAGAAAGCACGACCGACGGAGCGATTATTTTTAATAATCAAGTTGAAAATTTTGATATCAATTTTGAGAGTGGAACTCTAAAGTTGCTATCGGAAAGAAGTGATTTAGGACTTTTTAACACTTCTGTGCTGAAAATTAATGGGGGTCAAAGGATTAGTACAGTTGATTCACTAGGTTTATTACGGTCAGTTCGATTTGCTGGTTTACAGGTGAATAATGACGTCTCTTTAGATTTAGATGTTGATTTATCCCTGGCCAAATCTGATCAACTAGAAATGATTCAAGGTGGGACGGTTGAAGGCAATGGAAAACTATTAATTAATCAATGGAACATTCTGAACGATTCAGAATCAGAGCTTGTTACCATAGCTGTCACAGATCAAGCACTTAAAGATTATGTGGATTTGAGCCAGATGGGTACTCAGGCCCAGGGGGCAATCTACACTTACGATGTTTCCAGAACAGAAGAAGGGGATTACTTGTTTTCACGCAATAAACCAGTTCCAGAAAAATTAAATCCAAATTTGTATGGTGCCTCAGTATCTATTGCAGGCGTCGGCATAGTTAGTCACTTAGTACAGAATGATCTGTTGAAACGTCAGCTATTGAATTCAGAGAAAAGAGAAGGTGAAGAACTATGGGTGGATTTAATTGGTTCAAATTTGGATGTCAATCCTGGTAATTTTCATGATATAGACTATCAATACGGTATTGGACTACTTGGCTACACCACCCAACCTACTCAATTTGGGCTGGGCGATCTGTCTGTGACTGCTTACATAGGCGGAATTTATGGTGACATCAATTTTAAGGATATTAATATTTCCCAAAATGGTGTCTTGTTTGGGTTCTCTGCAACGAGTTATTTAGATTCACTGTGGTTTAAAGCTGGGGTGGATTTTGGTTACACGTCCTCAAGTATTAAAGAAGCGAACTATGATAACAATGTTCATACGCCGTGGTACTCACTTTCGTTGGCTACTGGTTTAGATTTCACATTTAGCCAGTCAAAAATTTCTCCCTATGTAATTTTTTCAAGGATTGATGCAAAAGGAGATAGCTATACAACAATTTCTAATGTAGATGTAGATTTAGCTAGAGTTCATATAACAGAACTAGCACCCGGAATTAGATTGGATTGGAAGCTTTCAAATCAATGGCAAACCTTTGTTGATGCTCGTTACAATTTTGTAGAAGTTAGCTCAGGAACACAAAAAGTAAACGGTAATTCTGTGGGGGCAATAGATTTTGAGAATTATGCTGAGTATGGGGTTGGTCTTATTAGAACTTCTGATGATTGGTCAGTAAATTTTTCGATCGAAAGAAATAGTGATGGTCGACAAGGTTGGTTCGGTAATTTCCAAAGTTCATGGTATTTTTAGCTTGATTTTTATTCCCTCCTTGAATAGAGAGAAAAATTTCTATACAAGGAGGGGGTGTACTTTGTTCTGTATAGGCTGTTGATCTGTAAGGAGTTATGTAGCTTCTTTACTTTGGAGGGCAGTAGATTAAGCGTTGTGTCATAATCCACTTAGTCTCAAGAACCCTTTACATTATTTACGTGAAAATCCTCCACACTTCCGACTGGCACATCGGCTCAACCCTATACGGCCGTAAACGCTACGATGAAACTGAACAATTTCTTCAGTGGCTTATCAATACGATCGAAAATCATTCCATTGAAACGCTGCTTGTAGCCGGTGACGTTTTTGATATTTCAACGCCGAGCAACACGGCCCAGGAGCTCTATTATCGTTTCTTAAATGAAGTATCCAGAACAAACTGTCGTCATGTCATTGTTACAGCCGGCAATCACGATTCGCCGTCCTTTTTAGATGCTCCTAAGGCACTATTAAAAGCGTTCAATGTTCATGTCGTCGGAAGTGCGGCGGAGAAGGGGGGATTCGAAGTCCTTGTATTAAAGGACGGTGACAATAATCCGGAATTGATTGTCTGTGCCGTGCCCTTTTTGAGGGATCGGGATGTTCGCCAAAGCAGCGAAGGGGAGTCCTATCGCGACAAAGAAAGTCGCTTAGTCGAAGGCATCATTTCACACTATCAAAAGGTCTATGAAGAAGCCTGCAAAGAGCGAAACGAATTAGGTAAATCCTTACCAATCATTGGGATGGGGCATCTTTTTATAGCCGGTTCTTCAATCTATAAACGATCAGGCGAAGCAAGCGGAGAAAGAGACCTCTATGTCGGAAACCTGGGTCAGGTGCCGGCGGATCAACTTCCGCCTTTTGACTATTTTGCCTTGGGCCACTTGCACATTCCTCAGAAGGTCGCAGGCAGCGAAACGATCCGTTACAGCGGCTCACCCATGGTGATGAACTTCGATGAAATTCATCAGCAAAAATCTGTCGAGATTGTTGATATCCATGATCAAAACGTGGACATTCAAACCGTGCCGGTTCCGGCATTCAGACACTTTGAACAAATCAAAGGCGATTGGGACAGCATTGAAGCAAATCTTAAGCGGTTAAAAGAAGAGTCCTTTGCCGGTTGGGTGGAAGTGATTTATGAAGGAGAGGAAGCGATCGGTAACCTTCGTGAGCGAGTCTATAAACTCGTGGAGAACACCTCCATCGAAGTGCTTAAGATTCAAAATACCATGCTTTTTAATGCCGTGATGAAGCAGTATGAAAAGGAAGTGGAACTTCAGGATTTGAATCCCGCGGATGTTTTTGACCAATGTCTGATTGACCATGGCATACCCGATGATCAAAAAATCGTGTTAAAGGGACTTTTTTCAGAAGTCTGTCGTCAAATCAGTGAAGCGGATAATCAGAAAGAATAGGGATACGAAACACCATGCGCATTGAAAAAGTCACCTTTAAAAATCTCAACTCTTTGGCAGGTACTTGGAGTATTGATTTTACAAATGAGCGTTATCGGGAAGACGGGATTTTTGCAATCACCGGTCCCACCGGAGCTGGGAAAAGCACGGTGTTGGATGCCATATGTCTCGCGCTTTATGGGCAGACACCGAGACTAGCCACCATCTCCAAATCCACCAACGAAATCATGACCCGTCAGACAGGAGATTGCTTTGCTGAAGTGGTGTTTTCAACAGGCAAGGGGCATTACAGAAGTAACTGGAGTCAAAGACGCGCCAGAAATAAGCCCGAGGGGGCGTTGCAGCCGACTAAGCAAGAGCTTGTGAATTTGGATAGCAATGAGATGGTGAATCTCAAAAAGGGGATCGCCGACAAGATTAATGAGCTCACGGGGCTCGATTTCAGGCGTTTTACGCGTTCCATGCTCTTGGCTCAAGGGGATTTTGCAGCGTTTTTAAAAGCTTCATCTGACGATCGGGCAGTGATATTGGAAAAAATCACCGGTATGGAAATTTATTCTGAAATTTCTGAAAAGGTGTATCGCCGAATGGACGAGGAAAGTAAGGCGCTGAAGGCTTTAGAGAGCCAGTTGGGCGGTATTGAGGTGCTAGCCAATGATGTCCGTGAAGAGATGGAAAGCCAAAAGGATGCCCTTACTCAGAAAGAGACGCAAATAAAGCAGTCACAAAACGCCATTCAAGAAGCTTTAACCTGGAAGAAAACCGTCAAAGGATTGGAAGAGACAGCTCAAGCCCTTGTAGAAAAAGATAAAGCTTTACAAAACGAAAAAGAAGCGTTTAAACCCAGCGCTCAAAAACTTCAAGTGGCTCTTCGGGCACAGAAAGTAGATTCCAGTTACGAGGCGCTTAAAACGATTCGTGAGACGTTGAATCAAACTACTCAATTAAGAGATAAAGCGGCAAGGGATAAACCGGTTGCAGAAGAAGCGCTCAAAGCGGCGCAAGCCGCTAGTGACTCATCGAAAACACGGTGGGATGAGGCCGAAAACGCTCGTCAGAGTGCAATGCCCATCATCTCCGATATTCGTCTTAGGGATGCCGCTATTAAAAAACAAAGTATTGATTTGGAAGAACTGAAAAAAGAAGTCGGGTCGCTTCAAGAGTCGATTAATCAGAGTCAAAAGGAACTTCTTAATAAAGAAAGGGTTCTTTCAGGTTTAAAAGAAGAAACCAGATTATTGGAACAATATTTAAAAAGTCATGCGGGCGAAAAAGTGCTCGTTTCAGCCTACTCGGGGCTTGAGGCCAGCAGTGAGCACTTAAAAGAAATAGAAGATGAGATCAAACGCCTTCAAAAGGATGATGAAAAGAGTAAAAACAGGGAAAAAGAGCTTCGTGCACAGCTTGAAAAAGAAACTCAAGACCTTAACGCGTTACGCTCAACGGCAGAGCGCCTAAAGAATCAACAAGAAAAGGTGGCCGAGGAGCTTAAGGGGGTTCTTCAGGGAGAAACCGAACAGTCGCTTGTCACGCAACTTGACGCGCTGAAAGAAAAGCGGCATTACCGTCAATTGGTTCAATCGTTGGAAGAGCATCGCAAGGGGCTCAAAGATGGCGCTCCTTGTCCGCTTTGTGGCGCAACGCACCATCCCTATGCCGAGGGAAATATTCCGGCTGTTGACGAAATTCAGACTCAAATAAACGCGGTGCAAAAAACGTTAAATGAGGCAATTCGCCTGAAAAACCAATTGCAAGAGCTCGCGACCAAGGCAACGCTTCAAAAAGAAGCGATTACGAGTGCAGAAACCAACCAGCGTCTGGTTCAAGAACGGTTGGATGGGGTGATTGAGCAAAGACGGGAAGCTTTGAATTTAATGGATGAAAAGAAAGAAAAGTTTGCCTTGGATTCAAACGCTTTTTACGAAAGTGTGTCCGGGTTTGGTCTTGCTTTACCGATGTCACCAACCGAAGTGATCAATGAGCTTTTGGCTAAGAAAACGTTATGGGTAAAAAATGAAGAAGCGTTTAATGAGAAGCAAAAAGACTTGGAACGTGTATCGAGCGAAATTCGGGAAATAAAGAGTCTTAAAGCAGAGAAGGAAAAAACTTGGCAAGGTAAACATTCTCAGTTTGTGCAAAGTGAAGAAAAACTTAATGAAGAAAAAAGAATCCGAACGGAGCTTTTTGGTGACAAGGATCCGAATCAAGTAGAAAAGGCACTCAATAATACGATCACAGAAGTAAAGAACTCATACGAACAAAAGAGAAAAGCGGCGGATGAAAAGGCCGGACAACTACGCACACTTATTTCTGCGATTGAAACATACGATCGGCAGATTAATGAGATGCAAGGTCACGAAGTTCAGGCGTTATCGCTTTTTGAAGCCTCTCTTAAAAAATTTGGCTTTGATGACCAAGAACATTATTTTCAAAGTCATCTGGAAAGCTCGGAATTGGAATCCTTGCAAGATAAGTCACAGTCGCTCACAGAACGAATCAATCGTCTGCAAGGAGAAATGGAACAAAACAACCAAACGTTAGCCCAAGAAAAAGCCAAGAACCTTACTGATAAAACGATTGAAGAACTTGAGGCAGAACAAAAAGCCAATGAAATCGAACAAACTGATGTTCGGGAAACGTTGGGCAACATTCTTTATGAACTTCGAGGCGATGATGAATCAAGAGAAAAGAGCAAAGATTATTTGAGGACGATTGCTGCAAAACAGCTCATCGTGGACCAATGGAGCGCTCTTTCTGGATTAATTGGGTCCGCTGATGGGAGGAAATTCAGAAATTACGCTCAAGGCATCACCTTTGACATCATGATTACGTATGCCAATCAGGCTTTGATGAAGATGAACGATCGTTACCTCTTAAAACGCAGAGACAAAGATGGACTCGAATTAGAGGTTCAGGACAATTATCAAGCGGGAGTCATTCGATCAACGAAAAACCTCTCCGGTGGCGAAAGCTTCATTGTGAGTTTGGCGCTTGCTTTGGGATTATCCAAGATGGCTAGCCAAAATGTTCAGGTGGAGTCGCTATTTTTGGACGAAGGTTTCGGAACTTTGGATGAGGATGCCTTGGAGAATGCTCTCAAAACTTTATCGGGGCTTCACCAGCAAGGGAAATTAATAGGCGTGATCAGTCACGTCCAAGAACTCAAGGATCGAATCGGAACGCAGATTATTGTGACTCCAAAGGCGTTGGGAAGAAGCGTTTTGTCGGGGCCTGGTGTTGATCATCTGGATCGTTAATCTGCATGATATCTTTCATAATTTGATGCACCCCATGTTGAAATATCCATCGTAGACATGGGGTGCGTTTTTATGGATAAATACGGCTGCTATGAAGCTATTCATGAAATTGAAAAGGAAATTTTCAGCCTTGTAAAAAAACACAGCTCGCAATTGACTTTTCGGGAAAGTGTGCATCTGCACCAATTGTTTTCCGATCGAAAACATCATTTAAATCGATGTTGCCCGCTGACAGAAGAAAACTATCTGGCTTTTAAACAAATCAATCAAGAATTGGATAATTTAGTTTGGCTCAACAGAAAGCGCGCCCTTGAAATTGCCCGCTTTGTTTCTTCTGCCGGGGTATCACGAGAAAGCTCTAATTGGTTGATTAAGGCTTATTTGATTGTTGACGGAGACATGGGAGGAATAGAGCTTTCTGACGATTTAGCCTATGGCTCTGACTTTAAACGGATGCGTCCTATTCTGGCCTCTACTCAAAATTACATTTCAACCAGTCCAGTTAATGAAGAAGATAAACACTTTGCAGAAGAAGAAATTTACGAAGAAGGTTTGATCGAAGATCCAAATCTCTCTCACTGGAACGAGCCTGATTATGATCATGAGTATCTTCGCACCTGGTTTTTGGTTAATGTCAAAGGGTGCACCTGGGTTGAAAAGTATCATGGTGAGATTTCTCTCGTCTTTCAGAACTTGCTTAGATATCGTTTTTGGTCGATACCGGATTTACTTCGTTTGCGATATAGCACAGAGGCCGACATTGAATTAATCGCTGATTATTCGCTTGGAGACAAAAAATAAAATGATGGTTGAAAACCGATACGCTTGTTTTGAAGAAATCCGAGCGCTTGAAAAAGCAATCTTTGGGAAAAAACCGTTTGATAACGTCAGCAGTTTGAAAGATCGAGAAGAGCATGAACGAAAGTTCATTAAGCAGTCTCTTATTAAGCGACAACAGCGTTTAAATGTCTCTTGTCCAGATACTGAAGAAAATCGAAGATTGTTTTGGGAGGTGACCTGTCAACTCGTGGACCTGATTCAATTAAATAACAAACGATCCATCGAGATTGTCAGCCGCTTAATTCAGTCTTCGACTTACTCCAATGAGACGGATTGGTGCATTCAGTCGGGAATCCTAGTTGAATCGACGGGTGCCAAAAATGTCTTGGAAGATGAGATGAGCTATGGAAGCAACTTCTTTAAGATGAGAGCGCTTCTGTCAGAACCACGTCGCTATTTGAACCGATATTACGGGCAGAAAGATTTGTGTTTTGGTCTAAGAGAGTATTGGCGAAGCGATTGCGTTAATAATCCGATGCTTAGTGATTGGAATCAATTTACAGACGACCCGAACATTAAAAATTGGTTGACCTACACGGCTGATGATTGTCAATGGTTAAATGACCAGGCGCTTGAAATTCCTCATATTGTTCATGAGATGTTGGACAATAACTATTGGTCAGTGCCTGACTATTTGCACCTAAGCGGTCAATTGAGGAGCAATGTTCGTTTGCTCGTACAACATTACGTGGATGACCACGGCGATAAGATAATTGAAGTCTAAACTCGAAAAATGGTTTAACCAAAGTGCTCTACTACGTACTAAACAATATCTGATTCAGTGTTGAGTTTCTTCCAATAACATCCTCCAAGTTTTTGTCCGTCTGGATCAACAATTGGTGCTTTAAAAATAATTTCTAGTGCTCCGCAACGTACAGGGTTAAATTCACCATCTTCAGGAACAGCTCTTAAACGAAGCCTTTTATCTTTTCGATGACGATGAAGCCAGTACCAATTGCTTTGACCTTCTTTTTCAAAGTAATCCCAGTCAAAGGTATAGTAGGCGAAGATCCTGTGACAAATACCAGTGTCTTTATTTTCATAATAAGGAAGCTCTTCATCGTAAACAAACACTCGATCCTGCAAATCCCAGAATAAAGCAGGTGTTTCATTTTCTTTACATAATGGAAGTAGATATTTCTTACTGATATCGACAAATCCAAGCCATACTTTTTCAAATCCACTGAGAATAGTGGCAGCGATTCTATCCGCGACGTTACTTTCCCTATAGTGCGGATAAGAATTTTCAATAAAGAATTTGATCTTCAGAAGTTTTGCCTCGTAGGTATCGTTTCTTTTGCAGCGATCTACTATTTTTCCATTGGCATCTAAAAATTCAATGCGCCAAGAGCTCGTTTTTTGAAAGAGGATAGAAGTGCCATTATTGAGTTCTAAAACACGTCCCAATCGGTTTCTTTTTCGTTCTTTTTCATTTTCGGGCCAACGCTTCTTTAGACTGTATTCAAAGAGTTTAGGACCATAGCCACCAACGTTGGCAACTTGTGTTTTCATGTACCAATCAGTTTCTTCTGGTTTAGCGCGTCGAATTGTTCTTTTGATATCAGGACCAACATTAAAAGTCGCTTTGTACACGTATAAATAGTACGGGTATTTTTTCATTGCCGTCTCAGAACCTTTTACATCTTCATTACTATGGTAGAACATAAAGCTTCAATTTATGAACTAAAAAGTTCTTCCCATTCAAAGATAGAAGAAATTTAAGTTATGACAGTATTGACTTGCTATCTCCACTTCAGCGTTGAGCCGAATTCATGATCGCTTTTTGTAGCCAGATGCTGGCGCTAATTTAGATGAAATTAACGGTTGGGTTACTTTGGAACAACAGCGTTTAGCTCAAGAGACGAGAAAGCAATTAGCTTGTATAGAGGTTGTTACAGGGAAATTTTTTAGAAATGAGTACTTCAAACCATTTTTGAATAAAAATACTAATAAAACAAGGGCTTAACCTGAAATTTGTCAATTTGGCTAAGCCCCTGTTAAATTTTAGATGTTTAACTTTTAACTTAATTTAAACTGAACATTAGAAGCTATAACGTACTCCAATATTGGCACGCCAATCTTCATCTAAATCAGCACCGCTTGTACGTTGGACATCTGCCCAAACATAAGTAGCTTTGTTGATATTGAAGTTGGCGCCGATACCGTATTCAAACCAAGTATCCTTCCCATCAACGCTATACTTGGAGCCGTTTCCACCGGTGATTTCAGAATCACCGGAGAATTCATGCAAAGCAGAAGCGTGGAAGTACACATCGCCGAAGTTGCTCGGACATTTGATACCGGTCGCAAAGCCAGCGCGGCCAATGAAGCTATTGACAGAATCAAACTTGTAAGAAGCCGTTCCGATATCTGCGTCATCAGCGTCCACATAGGTATACGCGGCCTCCACTTGAGGTTCAATGTAAACCATATCGCTTAATGCGAAGCGCCAACCGAATTCACCGGACAAGCTGTAAGCCATACTATCCATTGAACCCGTCTTGTAGCCGTCAACCGTCATATCGGTGTCAGCCTTGCTTACGCGAGCAACGATATCCACAAATTGGCCTTGGCTACCCAACCACAAACCATAGGCAGACAGACCGTATGCATCCATATCTGCGTCGCCACGAGCATAGTCAACATCACCCTTCGTGTAATTGAAGGCTCCACCAACACGCCAGTCTCCTAACTTCATATCACCACCAACTTGGATGGTGTTGAAGTCATTTTCCAAGCCATTGGAACCAGATAAGCGCCCACCTTCATAACGAGCCCAAGCACCGTTCGTATTGGTATCCGTACGGATATCACCCATACGCTTACGTAAATTGGACATCATGATTCGGTTCATGGCCAACGGAGCAGCGGAAGCCAATTCTAATGTGGACTCCATTAACGTATTCGTTTTTATTGTTTGGGAAACGAGCTTGTTGTTCTCATCAAAAACCGCAAGAGTTTCACCTTCGTACATGCCTTCTAACATTAGGAGTCGATTGCCTTGATTGCCCTCACGAATTCCAAAATACTGCTTTGCTTTTTCGGCATCGCCACTAACGCTATCATTAATAGTGCCGGAGCCGACCAAGGTTAAGTTAGTAACTTCACTATTCCCAATGTTAATGCTTGACTCAGTATCCCCTAATGTATAACGAACGTTTTCACCGGTTAGCTTTTCTAACTTAATGCTTTGACCTTCTTCGCCAGAGGCAATAAGGTTGGTATCAGTTAAATTTAATGATGTTCCTTCATATGTTGAGTCGCCGGACAATGATAATGTCCCCTTATCTACAGTGGCATTGGCGATATTTGCTTGGGAGTTTGCAATATTCAAATCACCTGTAAGGGTCAGTTTTTTTACTGTCAATTCTGCATCAGATACAGCGTCAATATTTCCTGTCCCTTTAAGTGTATTAGTTGAGAACGTACTACTTGCCAAAGATAGTTGTGAATTTTCTAACTCTGTTGATCGATCATTGGTATTCAAAGACGATGCCTGATTTAATTCAAGAGTTGAATTTTGTAGCAAGATTCCGGTCGTAGAATTTGAAGATAATGTACCGGTACTATTTTCGAATGCAACTGCGCTATCTTTAACAACCAACCCGTTAGAAGAAGCGCCAGAAGAAGAAATGGCAAAAGATTCAGCTCCAATAATATTGAGACGACTATTATCCTCTACGACGACTGCACTTCCTTGGTAACCAGATGTCTTAAAACTAGCGTCTCCGTGAATTGTCACAGAGCTGTTGCCAGACAGGTACAGCCCATTTCTAGAGGCTCCAGAACTTGAAGTGTGCAATCCTTTTTCAAAAGAGATATTACTTTTGTTTGTGACCGATACGGTACCATTGTCGGTTTCAAAAACACTACCTGATTCACCAATCATTTCCTTAAAAACAAGATTAGAGGCATCAGCGGTTATTGACGAATATTCGGGAATAGCCTCGGTGATTTCCAAATTTACTTCATTTTGGTAGTTATATTTATCGGCTGCAAAGGCTGGAAAGGAACATGCCACTAAAATAGCCGCAGAAATAAGAGAGTATTTAAACATAACTATCCTCCTAATGGGAACTAATAATATAAATGTACCCCCCCCCGATCTTTCGTCAACTGGAGAACGTGTATGACTTGTAAGGTACACCTAAAACTTTAATAATTACCACACACTTAGTAATAGAGACGAGCAAGAAAGACTATGAAAATAAAAATTCAGACATATGCGCGATTGGTTATGGTTGGATGCTTTTTACCTAGTCTTTAGTATCGAGAACAGTCTCTAAAGTTTGTACAGATTTTGTAAAGGGTTTGTTGAACATATAAGGAAAGAAGGTTAAGGCTGTACCTTTAGGCCAACCTAAAATTTTGTCAAGATCATCCATTTCGCAGGTTAGACGCACATACTCAATAAAATTTTTTCTTAAAGTCAGTTCATATAATGCAGGAGATGGTTCATAACGAAACTCGCCGTAGATGAGGCTTTCAAATATCGTTTCCTCAATGATAACGTCGCATACAGGTGGAAGCGCTGTCTGAGTAAAAAGGGCTTTTACTAACTTAAAATTGAGCTTCCGGTCCCTCTTCTGAAAGACTCCAATCCTCCACATCCTCATTGAAGTCTCCTTTTAAAATCTTGAACACTATAGACAAGATAAAAGGGACTGAATAGGTTTATTTTTAGTGACGAAATACAGCATATGAATGCCTTTCAGAAACTAATACACTTAGAGATGTAGTTACCCTCACTATTTTGAGAGCTATCAAGATTATTTTGAGTTTTGAAGCTTCATTTTGAGATGGATGGAGAAAATCTGAAAGCATTAAAAAGCAGTGAAGAAATCGAACCTAAGCACTAATTCGATTTCCCAAGTAGGAAAATGACCTTTGCAACTTATCTACCTGGCGATGTCTTTATACAAAAGCCTATTACTTGTTTTTCCCTACAAATTCAGAAGTCAGTGCGGCACCCAAAATTAGTACAGCGCCAATAACACCCGCAGTTGTCATGGGTTCCATTAACACAAAAACAGAAAGCAAAATAGCGATTGCCGGATCGATGTAGGAGAAAATGGCAATACGGGCGGCTTCGAGTTTGGGAAGAGCCGAGAAATAAAGCCAGTAAGCCACACCAGTGTGCAAAATACCTACCGCCAATGTGAGACCAATCGTTGTGGTATCGGGCTTTAAAACAGAAAAATCAACCGTAAAGAGAACATAGGGTAAAAGTACAATGGCTGCTACGGCGAGCTGTACGATTGACGAGTCATAAGGATCAAGCCCCTTTAAGAACTTGTTGTTAATGACAACGCCAGCGTAAAAACAGGCGGCGATAAGTCCCATCGTAATGCCGTCTAAGGCAACGTTCTCCGAACCCTCCCAAACACCGGAGATGAGCGACATGCCGAAAAGGGCGCAAATGACGCAAATCCATTTGCCTACCGGAACGCGTTCGTGAAGCAGAATGGGGGAGAGGAGAATAAGAATAATGGGGGCCATGTAATAAGCAAGCGTGGCCGTGGCAACGCTTGTTAATCGATAGGCCTCAAAAAGGAAAATCCAATTAAGTCCCAGTGCGACACCGGCTATGATTAAACGTTTAAAGTTGCTTTTTACGGTCGCCGTATTGATACGTCTTTTTAAAAGTTTCAATACCAACAGTAGGAAAAGCGTCCCCAATGCTCCGCGCGACAGAGCAATGACCGTTGAGGGCAATTCGATAAATTTTACGAACAGCCCTATTGTTCCGAAGATGGTCATGGCAAGAAGGTATTGAGGCATGGCTTTTTCTCAAAAGACTAACTCAGCAAAGATTAATCATTAGAGAAACTAAAAAGCAAAAACAAATTAGGTGGTTTTATTTAACCAGAGTGGATTGAATGGCTGTGAGGTAGGGATTAATAACGAAAAACCCGAACTGAAATTTAATCAGTTCGGGTTGGAAACTTGGTGCGGCCGATGAGAGTCGAACTCATATGGATTGCTCCGCCACCCCCTCAAGATGGTGCGTCTACCAATTTCGCCACGGCCGCAGACTCTATTAACTTAAGAGAAAAATTCCTCAAATCAGAGTTCGCTATTTTAGCGTGGAATCTGTTGAGATTGCGAGGCCGGAGCAGCAGGTTGCGTCGTATTTGTTTGATCTGCGTCAACAGATTGCGATTGTTCGACGGATCCCAAGACTCCAGAGGCGGGTGCGGCGGTTTGTTTGAACGCACCGGAACCCAAAGTCAAAGCGATGGTCGCCAAGAAAAAGAGTGTGGCAGCCACAGCCGTAGAGCGAGACAGGAAGTTCGCAGAGCCCGAAGCGCCGAAAATGGAACCGCTCGCGCCACTGCCGAAGGCAGCACCGAGGTCGGCGCCTTTACCGTGTTGCAACAAGACCAAAATGATCACGGCGACCGCGGAGATAATTTGCACCACGATTGCGATGGAGACCAACATGGAGGACATCTTTACTATTTTCCTTTAACTCAAAAATGGTTTTAAATTTTTTCAATTACAGGTTATCTGCACAGTGACAGATAGCCAAGAAATCTTCAGCTTTCAATGACGCACCGCCAACCAATGCGCCGTCAATATCAGGTTGTGCAAAAAGTTCCGGGGCGTTCTTAGCTTTGACACTACCGCCATAAAGAATACGTGTGCGCTGAGCTGCTTCTTGATCAACTTCTGCCAAAACAGCACGTAAAGCTTTATGAACAGTTTGAGCATCTTCTGCGCTGGCACTCTTTCCAGTGCCGATGGCCCAAACAGGTTCGTAGGCCACCGCACCGGCCACCAGCGGCATGATGCCGACTTTATCCAAAACTGCGCGCAACTGACGACTGACCACTTCAATGGTCTTGCCGGCTTCGCGTTCTTGCAACGTTTCACCAACGCAGACAATCGGCATAACACCGTTATCAAATGCGACTTGGACCTTTTCAGCAACCGTCTCATCGGTTTCACCGAAAAGCGTGCGGCGTTCGGAGTGGCCGAGAATAACCAGATCGCAACCGACATCGGCAAGCATCGCGGCGGACACTTCGCCGGTGTAGGCGCCCTGAGCGTATTGGGCACAGTTTTGCGCACCCACTAGCGTGGCGCTATGCTCAAAGCCAATCACCAATTGGGGAATATAAACAAAGGGGGCGCAAACCGCGACATCGCAATTTAAGCGCGTGCCGCTCATTTGCGGCATTGCAGCACAAAGCCATTCATCATTGGCTTTGAGACTGCCGTTCATTTTCCAGTTGGCGACAACAAAAGGCTTACGAGTCATATCGACACCACCCAAAATAAAGGCCTTAATTTTAGACGAAAATCAAGAAAAAACAAGGCGGTGCAAGCATTAACCTTCAAGCTGCTCAATCACAAGCTGAATGCTTCGCTGCCCCATCCATTCATTGATCTCCGGCCGGTATGCCAGACGGGCGACCGAGGGAACCTCGGCCGAGCGTCTGAAAAAGATCCCGTTAAATCGAGAGCCGTTTAATTCCAACATCAATTTCAGATGACCGCCTTTGAGCACCGTTTGATGCAGAACTTTAAATTCATTGGCAAAAAGGGGAGGAAGAAAACCTTGTCCCCAAATTTGCGCATTGATGGCTTCAATCAGAGAAATATTAATATCTCTTGGATCAAGGTCGCCATCAACTAACACATGCCGCTCGAAGACATCTTCTTCGCAATTTTGAGCCACGACCGTTTCAAAAGCCTGACAGAAGTCATCAAAACGGTGCCCGTCAATGGTTAGCCCCGCGGCCATGGCGTGTCCCCCGAACTTTTTAATGATACCCGGGGCGGTTTTGGTCACGAGGTCAAGCATGTCGCGTAAATGAACGCCTTCAATCGAGCGGCCCGATCCTTTCATTTCGCCGTCGGCGGCGTTGGCAAAGGCAATGGTCGGACGGTGTTTGCTTTCTTTAATGCGGCTTGCGACCAAACCGACAATGCCTTGATGCCACGTCGGCTCATACAAAGCCAAAGTATGACGTTTCGTGACATCAATCTTATTTAAGAGCATGGCCGCATCCCACTGCATGTCTAATTCCAATTCTCGACGCTGGCGGTTGTAATCGTCGAGAATCTTGGCGTAATGCTGTGCCTCGGTGTCTGAGTCGCTCATCAAGCACTCAATGCCGGCCGTCATCAAGTCAAGCCGACCGGCGGCGTTAATGCGGGGAGCGATGACAAAACCGAAATCTCGCACTTTGGCTTGAGCGCTTGGGCGTCCGGCAATTTCAAATAGAGCTTTAACCCCCGGGTGTGTGTGACCCATTCTCACTCGATTTAATCCCTGCTGAACCAAAATTCGGTTATTACGGTCAAGTTTTACAACATCTGCCACCGTGCCCAACGCAACGAGGTCAACCAATGCATCAAGACGGGGTTGCGTTTTAGCATCAAATTTTCCTCGTCGCCGAAATTCTGCTCGCAGGGCCATCAGAACGTAATACATGACGCCAACGCCAGCCAAATTTTTGCTTGGAAAATTGCATCCCGGCGTGTTGGGATTGACGATACAGGCTGCTGCAGGCAAGGTTTCTGCAGGCAAGTGGTGATCCGTGATGATGACATCAATGCCCATTTTTTTGGCTTCGGCAACACCGTCAATGCTCGCCATTCCGTTATCGACGGTAAGAATCAGCTGAGCGCCTTTTTGTGCCGCCAAATCGACAATGGCGGGAGTCAGGCCATAGCCGTAAACAAAACGGTCAGGAACCAAATAATCAACGCTTGCGCCCATGCTGCGAAGCCCTTTTAGGGCGACCGCACAAGCGGTGGCGCCGTCACAGTCGTAGTCGGCAATCACCATGATGCGTTTGCCGGCATCAATGGCATCAGCAAGATGCTGGGCGGCAGCGGTCGTTCCCATCAGGGTTTCCGGCGCAAGCATCGCTCGCCAGTCAGCTTTTAAATCTTCCGCTGTCTCAATGCCTCGGGCGGCCAGCACACGTGCCAAGGGCTCCGGGAAACCTTCTTCGGTCAAGTGCCGGGCAATGGCCGGGCTATAGTTTCTTGTGATAAAGCGTGTCATAGTCCGGTCTCACCTAAAAAGTTTTCCAAGTTGAGTGTTTTTTTCTTTTTAAATCGAGCAAAAAGACTTTTGGTCGCATTTTTGTCAATGACAACCGTGTGAGTGTCTCGGGCACCGCTTGCGACTAAAACAAGTCGGGTGGCGCGTCTGGCGTGGGCAAGATCGGCTAAGTGAGTGACCGTCTTGATAACATCGGGTAGCTTTTGAGCCCAAGTGCTCCAATCTTTTTGCCGATAACTCTTATAGAGCCCGTCAACGACGGCTAAAAGGTCGCCTTCTGGCGCTTCAGGCCAATTGTCTTTTAACGCGGTTGTTCTGAAATTCAATAGTCCTGCGTTTTGAGCCCATCCCCACACATAGGAGTCATTGGCCATGACCGCTCGTATTGTGGAGGGCTTCAGTAAATGCCGTCTTGAGCCGCCATCGGGCCAAAAACCGTCAATGGTTTCCATCCCTTGAGCGAGACGTTTGGCGTTCACATTACTTTTTTTCAAAATGGCGCGAAGTTTTTCATCCAATGCGATAAAGGCTTGTTCGTCAGCACCACTTAGACTGTCAGTTGAAAAAGGACGATACTTTTGCGCGCACCAAGGGCGAACAACCAGATTCCAATCCTGATTGCGGGTGAGATACCAGCGGTCAGCCCACTGTTGAAGTTGAAAACCGAATTGTCTGACACAGGCGAGCACTTCATCGTGAAGCTCGTCGCGCTCTTCGGCACTAAGTTCTTCCTTGGGAGATCGCAAAATGGTTTGACCGTTGATAATCGCATCGTGCACGGTATGCAGACGCCAGGTTTCAGCGCCCATGGCGGGGCCGCCATCGGCTTCCCATTCAAAGGCTGCGGTTTCAGGCATTCCACCTCGTTTGGCAATGACTTGCCAGAGCCAGGCGATGTGAGCCGCTCCGTCTAAGACCGTCTCATGCACCAATTCTTGCTCAATGACTTCTTCTGCCCCTTCGCCTAATTGCAAAAGAGAAGAAAAATCGGCTCCCAATGAAGGTTCTTTGAGTACTTCTTTCGGAAGTCTCAATCCCGGAATCAAAAAGTACGCTGAATTCATCTCAAAAAGGCTCAAGCAGCTTTTTTAAACTCTCGAGCATCGTCAACACAATTAATACGTTGAGCATTATACGTGAGCGTGTTTTTCAACATTTTGAGAGTGATTTTCAATTCTCCATAGATTGGTCGAAAGAGTACACTGCGCGGATATTCAAATAAATAAAAAAGCGAAGTCAAAATGTTCGGTAAAACTCAATCAGACAATTTAGAAAAAGACAGGGCCTTCTCTAGCCATGGCCAGGGGGATAGTCTCTATGATCACGCAACCCGTCAGGTTAAAGCCAGTGTTTTGGGGTTGGCGGTTCTTCTCACCTTAGGTTTTTCCGCGGTTGAATTGGTGGGAGGCCTTTTAAGTAACTCCTTGGCCTTGATCGGTGATGCCGGTCACATGGCCACCGATGCGGCAAGCCTTCTTTTCGCCCTGGTCGCCAATTGGCTTGCCAGAGAAGGGGCTGACAGCCACCATTCATTCGGTCACGCCCGAATTGAAGTGTTGGCGGCCTTTGTCAATGCTTTAGTGATGTTTATCGTTTTGGGTTGGATTTGCTATGAAGCCATTGACCGCTTAACCAATCCGCATGAAGTTTCGGGCGGCAGCGTCATGCTCATTGCCACCATCGGTCTTTTGGTCAATGTTGCGGTCGCCTGGTCATTGTCTCGAGATAAGAAAAACGTCAATACCCGTGCGGCGCTCGTGCACGTTTTGGGTGACTTATTGGGTTCGGTTGCGGCCATTGTTTCCGGCGCGGTGATTTATTTCGGCGGCCCTGTTGAAGTCGACCCGATTCTTTCGCTTTTGATCTGCGTGTTAGTGGCTCACGCCGCTTGGGGTGTTTTGAAAGAGACGGTCCCCGTTATGCTGGATGCGGTTCCCGAAGGGGTGAAGTACGAGGAGGTGGGTGATGCTATTGCCGCCATTCCCGGCGTTTTAAGTGTGCACGATCTTCACGTTTGGGTAATGAGTCCTGGATATTCAGCCATTACGGCTCACTTAAAAATTGACTCTCATCGTTCTTGGCCCTTGATTTTGGAAGCGATTCGAAAACACGTCAAGGAGCGCTTTAACATTGATCATGTGGCCTTGCAGCCCGAGTGGGAAAGTACAGCTACTTCGACTTCAGACTGCGATTGCAAGGCCCGAGTCTAATAGATAGTCCAATCATTTCTGAATAAAAATCCCCGAAAGATTTTTGCGTCTTACGGGGATCGTTTTTTGGGTGTCAGTGAAAGTAAGGCAGCCGCTTACTTGTGATACAAGCGAGAGGTCTCGTAACGAGGCTCACAGCTAACGTTAATGCCTAAGCGTTGAAGAACCCGTTCGTCTTCTTCACTGATGATGACTGTGAAGTGGACTTCGGAGCCGCGCAGTTTCGAGAGCTGCTCCTTGGCTTTTTGGGCCACTTCGTTGCGAAGAGCCGAAATCGTCAAAGCCAAAAGAACTTCATCGATGTGCAATCTCGGATTCTTGTGTAAGAGATACTCGGTCTTTAATTGGCAGATCGGTTCAAGCACGCGGGCGGAAATTAAATCGACATCATGGTCAATACCGGCCAAAAGCTTCAAAGCGTTTAAAAGCATGGCAGAGGCGCAGCCCAGTGTGCTTGAGGTTTTGCCCGTCACGATTCGACCATCGGGCAGCATCATGGCGGCAGCCGGAGCGCCGGTTTGCTCAGCCTTATCAAGCGAGACGGCAACCGCCGGGCAAATATCGGGCGTTGTTTCTGCCTGATTCATGATGAGTTTCAGATGATTGATTTCTTGCTCGTTGGAGGCGCCTCTCATGTGTTTGACGCCTGCGGCATAGTAGCGGCGCAGAATTTCCATGCGGGAGGCCTTGCGGCAGACATCATCGTCGACGATGCAGTTGCCGGCCATGTTGACCCCCATGTCCGTCGGGGACTTATAGGGAGACACCCCCTGAATGCGCTCAAAAATCGCATTTAAAACCGGAAAAATCTCAACATCGCGATTGTAGTTGATAGCCGTCTTTCCATAGGCTTCCAAATGGAAGGGGTCAATCATGTTGACATCGTTTAAGTCAGCCGTGGCCGCTTCATAGGCCAAGTTAACGGGATGCTTTAAGGGCAGATTCCAAATCGGGAAGGTTTCAAACTTGGCGTAACCAGCTTCGATTCCGTGCTTGTGATCGTGGTAGAGCTGGCTCAAGCAAGTGGCCATCTTTCCGCTTCCGGGACCGGGCGCGGTCACAACGATCAGCGAACGGGTGGTTTCAATGTATTCGTTTTGTCCCAGTCCCTCTTCGCTTACGATGAAATCAACATCGGAAGGATAGCCCGGGATGGGGAAGTGGCGATAGTGCGGAACACCTAATGTTTCTAAGCGCTTTAAAAAAGCTTGGGCGGACTTTTGACCCGTGTATTGAGTCAGCACGACGCTGCCCACATACAAACCCATTTCGCGGAATGTATCGATTAAGCGCAAAACATCTTCATCGTAGGTGATGCCCAGGTCACCACGGATTTTATTGGATTCAATATCGCCGGCGTTGATGGCGATGACGATTTCGACATCGTTTTTGAGCTGCTGCAGCATCCGGATCTTGCTGTCGGGCTGGAAACCGGGCAAGACACGGGAGGCGTGATAATCATCAAAAAGCTTGCCTCCAAACTCAAGGTAGAGCTTGCCTCCGAATTGGGCGATTCGATGACGAATCTGTTCGGATTGCGTCGTGAGATACTTTTGATTATCAAAACCAATCGCCGTCATTTTTAGTGTTCCTTCCTTTCTGAAAATCAACAGCTTGCCAGTATAATCAAAACGAAAGAAATGACGAGAGCCTAAAAGATATTTTTGCAAAGAAATAGGTTTCGTTACTTATGGGTGGCCGACCATTTTGCTTTATTTGGTAAGGCAAGCGGGGGTTTGTGCGCCGTTAACAGAAAAATCTTTCTGATGAAGTAATTTTTAATAAGGGCCTTTATAAATGAAACTTTGCGGTTTTGATGTCGGTTTGGATAAACCGTTTTTTCTCATGGCCGGTCCCTGTGTGATCGAAAGCGAAGAAATGGTGATGGAAATTGCCCAGGAAATGAAGGCAATTTGCGACGATCTCGGCATCCCTTACATTTTTAAAGCAAGCTACGATAAAGCCAATCGCACATCGGTTTCGAGTTTCCGCGGACCCGGTATTGAAAAAGGTTTGGAAATTCTGGCTCGCGTGCGAGAGACCGTAGGCGTGCCGGTGGTCACCGACGTGCATACCGAAGCGGAGGTTCCCCTCGTTGCCAAGTACGTGGATGTCCTACAAACTCCGGCCTTTTTATGCCGCCAGACGGACTTTATTTGCGCCTGTGCTCGAACGGGTAAGCCAGTCAACATTAAAAAAGGCCAGTTCTTGGCTCCTCACGACATGATCAATGTGATTGAAAAGGCCCGCGCGGCCGCTCGTGAAGCCGGAGTCAATGAAGATAATTTCATGTGCTGTGAACGAGGCGCTTCATTTGGTTATGGAAACCTTGTGAGCGACATGCGAAGCTTGGCGATTATGCGCGAAACAGGCGCGCCGGTTGTTTTTGATGCGACGCATTCGGTGCAGCTGCCGGGTGGCAACGGCAAGAGTTCAGGCGGCAACCGCGCTTTTGTGCCGGTGCTTTCGCGCGCCGCGGTCGCTGTTGGTGTTTCCGGCCTTTTCATGGAAACGCACCCTGATCCGCAATGCGCCAAGAGCGATGGCCCGAATATGGTCCCGCTTTCACGTATGCGTGAACTTTTGAGCAGTTTGGTTGCCATTGACCGTGTGGTCAAGGGTTTGCCCTTGTTGGAAAACACGTTTTAACCGTCGCGACTGCTGTGCCCGTACGGTACAATAGCGACCGAGAATCAGCATAAGCCGATTTCGTTATATTTTTGAAGCAAGGTGGCCGCGGGGTCGCGACCACCGAAATCTATTTTTGAGGAACTTCCGATATGTCTACGATCAATGCCATCGTCGCTCGTGAAATTTTGGATAGCCGCGGCAACCCCACGGTGGAATGCGACGTCTATCTTGACAGCGGTGTGATGGGCCGCGCAGCTGTTCCGTCCGGCGCCTCCACCGGTATCCGTGAAGCGCTTGAATTGCGTGACAAGGACGCTCGTTACGGCGGCAAGGGTGTCATGAAGGCTGTGGAAAACATCCATGCCAAGATTCAACCCGCATTGATCGGGTTTGATGTGACGCAGCAAGCTTCCATTGATGCTCAAATGATTGAAGACGACGGTACGGAAAATAAGAGCAATTTCGGTGCCAACGCCATTTTGGGTGTTTCCATGGCTTGCGCCCGTGCGGCTGCCAACTATGTCGGCTTGCCCCTTTACCGCTATTTGGGCGGCATGGGTGCCGTGCAAATGCCTGTGCCGATGATGAACGTGATCAACGGCGGCGCTCACGCTAACAATAACTTGGATTTGCAAGAATTCATGATTATTCCGATCGGTGCTCCGAGCTTCCATGAAGCCGTGCGCTACGGTGCGGAAACGTTCCATGCTTTAAAGAAGATCATTAACGGCCGCGGCATGAGCACCGCTGTGGGTGATGAAGGCGGTTTCGCCCCCAATATCGATAGCCATGAAGAAGCCATCGAATTAATCATTGAAGCCATCAAAGCTGCAGGCTACAAACCGGGTAAGGATATTGCCATCGGTTTGGACTGCGCCGCCAGCGAATTCTACGAAGACGGCAAGTATGTTCAAAAGGGTCAAGGCAAGACCTATACGGCCGAAGAATGGATCAAGGTACTCGAAGGCTGGGTAGCCAAGTATCCGATTATCTCCATCGAAGACGGTATGGCAGAAGTCGACTGGGAAGGTTGGAAGAAGTTAACCGATGCCCTGGGTCGCCGCGTGCAGTTGGTGGGTGATGACCTCTTTGTGACCAATCCCAAGATTTTGGCCGAAGGTATCCAAAAGGGCGTGGCCAACTCCATTTTGATTAAGGTTAACCAAATCGGATCGCTTTCTGAGACGCTCGCTGCCATCGAAATGGCTAAGCGCGCCGGTTACTCCGTGGTGGTCTCCCACCGCTCCGGTGAAACCGAAGACAGCTTCATTGCCGATTTGGCCGTTGGCGTCAATGCCGGCCAAATTAAGACCGGTTCCATGAGCCGCAGCGACCGCATGGCCAAATACAACCAATTGCTTCGCATTGAAGAAGAGTTGGATGACCAAGCTGTCTATCCGGGCCGTGATGCGTTCTATTGCATCAAGGAATGGTCATTCTAATGGCTAAGCGTTAAGGTCAAAGCGCATGATTACACCCGATAAGATCATCAAGGTCTTGCTGATCTTGTTGCTTCTGATGCTTTGGCCTTTAATCGGCGGTCAGGGGGGATATATCCGAGTGGTTTCACTCAGTGAGGAGCTTGCCGATATTAAAGAGCAAAATGCTCTCACTTTTGAGGAAAACCAACGCCTGGCCGCTGAAGTCCGCTCCCTGGTGCGGGGAGCCGATGCTATTGAAGAGCGCGCCCGCTACGACCTCAATATGGTCCGTCCCGGCGAAGTGCTCTTTCGTATTCAAAGACCTCAAAAAGTTCTTCCGGGAAATGCTATTCCCGCCGATATTCTGAACGATCCTTTGTACCGTCCCGCTCCTGTTACGCCTCCGGCTAAAGAAGGCGAAAAATAAGTCAAAGCGATTATTTCTTCGGGAATTTTCCCGATATCTTTTCTTCAGATAGGCTATAACTGAAGGCATCTGTTTTTCATTGGTAAAGGATTCCAAATGATTGATGCCGTGATTGTTAAGCCTGAAGAGATGCGTGAGTGCGCCCAGGTTGCCGCGCAAGTTCGTCACACGATTCACGCCTACCCTGAAGTGGGTCTCAATTTGACTCAAACCGAAAAAACGATTGTTGAAGCGCTCAAAAGTTTTGGGTGTGAAGCGATTGAAACGCGAGTCGGCGGAGCTGATGTCGCCGGTGTGGTTTGCGTCATTAAGGGGGATCAGCCCGGACGTACGATCTGTCTTCGCGCCGATAGCGACGCTCTGCCCTTAAATGAAAATACCGGAGTACCCTACGCAAGCACCCGTGCCAAACATATGCATGCCTGCGGGCATGACGGTCACGTGGCTACACTCTTGGCCGTGGTGAAGTATTTCATGGAGCATCGTCATTTTGCGGGTACCTTGGTGGCGATTTTCCAGCCCGGAGAAGAAGGTTTTGCCGGAGCCCGCCACATGGTTGAAGACGGTTTGGTAGAGCGTTTTGGAATCGATGAATTCTATGCGCTTCATGCCGAGCCCACGCTTGATGTCGGCACGGTCGGCTTTGTGCCCGGCTACGCCACTGCGAATGCTGACGTGTTTGAAATTGTTTTTGAGGGTCAAGGCGGGCACGGATCAAGACCCCAGTTTTCTAAAGATTCTATTGTTGCGATGGGTGAGGCGATTTTGGCCCTGCAAACCATTGTCTCACGCAATGTGTCTCCTTACTACGCGGCTGTGGTATCGATTTGCTGCGCGCAGTCCGGCGATCCCGATGGAACAAGCGTGATGCCGCAAAAGGCTCTTTTGCGCGGGACCACTCGGTCGTATGAACCTGAAGTTCAGGATTTGATTGAGCGACGCATGAATGAAATCGCCCAGGGTATCGCTCAAACGTACGGGATAAAGGCAACAGTCAATTACACGCGACTCTATCCTGCCATGTATAACACGCCCGAAAATGTGCAAGCCGCCCGTGAAATTGCCGCACAAGCAATTGGGGCTGCCAATGTTAAAGAATTCTCCCGCACAACAGGCGGAGAGGATTTTTCCTTCATGCTTTTAGAGCGACCGGGCTGCTTATTCCGTCTTGGAATGAAAGATGCCGATCACACGGCACCGGTTCACAATGAAGAGTTCGATTTCAATGACAAGGCCATTGCCACGGGCGCTGCTGTCCTGGCGTCTATCGCTTTAACTCGCATGAAGAGCTAAAAGAAAAGTTCTATTTCATCGATTTCGTTCGGTGAAATAGGACCATTACTGAAAACGCGGCGATCAATTAGCCTAAAGTGTTCGTTTTAATTGATCCATTTTTGAGTTTGAAGGACTTCATCGGCTTTAGCCTGTCCCCAAACCATTCTTCTGGCTAAATCAACGATTTGTTCGGGCGTGATTTTTTCAAGCGTCATCAAAGGTGGCTCGTTTTCATTACTCGAGGGAGTGACGGTATAGAGCCAGTAGTGATGACCGTCGTGATAGACCGTCAGGTGTTCGGTTTTCTTTTCTCCGTCTTTAATGGCCCGAAACCCGAAAAGATGGGAAAGTTGCATGGTCACTGACGGTTGTCCGGTCAGCTCAAGCGTAACTTCTCTTTTAGGCATTCGCTCATCGGGATTTTCCAATAGCGACATAAGATCCTCGAAGAGTTTTTCCGGGTCAGCCTGTTTAGCCTGATTGATCGGGGAGAGCTGAGGATAGCGGCCCGTGAGTTTGGGCATCACCTTATTCATAAAGCGCTCAAGAATCTCATTTTGATCATGCTCGATGAGGTCGGCTAACGCAGGATCGGCTTGGTAAACACGGACATTAAGCGATGCTTGCTTATCGTCTGGAATTAAGCATAAAAGAAAATGCTCCACCGGCTCAAACGCCCAAACCTTTGTCCCTTCGGCCTTGACGTAAAAACCGTCGACCTCTTCTCCGCCTTTGACTTGCGCGGGCAAGAACGAGTCCAGAACTTCCTTTAGGTTTTGATGCGTGACGGTGAATTCTCCCGTCTGAGCATTAACATTGACGGAATAAATAAGGCATTCTCCGTCAATGATGAGTTTGAAAACCCAAGCAATGAGACCGTCTTTTTTGCCGGTATTTTCCAAAAAGTCTCGGGTGATGTCACGAACCTTCGCGACCGCTTCAGCCTCGGTGAGGTTGTGGATCGGATAAGGACCGTTAAGGGTGGCCAAAATGGGATTGCCCATCAGGTAGAAGCCGCCCTGCAGTCCTTCGTGGCTAAAACCCATGACGTTTTGATTCTTGCTGTTTTTAAATATGGTTTTCATATCAATCAGTTATTTTTGATGGCTGAACCATCATCAAAGAGTTTGACGACATCTTCAGCGCTAAAGCGTTCCGTGCGGCCGCAAAAGTCACACGTGACTTTAATTTCACCTTCTTCTTTCACGATTTGAAGGGCTTCGACTTCGCCTAAATTGCGAATCATCGCTTCGACTTTTTCGCGCGAGCAGGTGCAGGCAAATTTGGGTTCTGTAGGCTCAAAGTAGTCCGGTGCCTCTTCCCAAAAGAGTCGGTGAGTGACCTCCTCGGGAGTAAGCTCTAAAAGCTCATCATCGGTGATGGTCGAGGCTAATGTTTCAATACGGTTAAGGCTTTCTTCATCGCTTGTGATGTTTTCATCCTTGCCGCCGAAATCCGGCATTTTCTGAAGCATTAAACCGCTTGCCGCAGAATCATCGGCGGTGAGCCAAAGTTTAGTGTGGATTTGTTCGGATTGTTCCATGTAGCCCATCAGCGCGTCAGCGATACTCTCGCCGGTGAGCGGAACAACACCTTGATAAAGCGGCTCGCCTTCGCGCCTGTCCTTGGGATCAAGCATGATTGCGCAGCGGCCGCGTCCGTGGGCGTTCAATAACTCTTTCATCCCCATGGCATCGTTTACCTCTTCGCCTTCGTGCATTTTCACGGTGGCACGGACTAAAAGACCGTTTCTGACCTCAACAATGGCAAGACGCACGGGGCCGTCACCTTGCACCTGCATGATCAGGGCACCTTCAAACTTCAGGGAACTGGCCAAAAGCAGTGACCCCGCGGTCATTTCGCCCATCAGTCGCGTAACACTTAACGGCCATTTTTGATATTGCCGCATGGCTTTCCAAGCTGTTGTCAGTCTGACAGAAGCGCCTTTCACGGGTGTGTTTTTAAAAATAAATCGAAGCAGCGTGTCGTGTTGAGTCATCATTTTTTATCCGGTTTAACCGATTTGTTTCTTCTCGGTTTGATAACGATTTTTTTGTTCAATGTAGTGTCGGGCGTTTTCCCGAATTTTTTCTTTTTCCTCAGGGGTTAATTCTCGCACAACGCGTCCCGGCCGTCCGATGATTAACACACCGTCGGGGAAAGTTTTGTTTTCAGTGATGAGCGTTCCGGCGCCGACCAGGGATTCTCGCCCGATGACGCTGCCATTGAGAACGACCGCGCCCATGCCGATTAAAGAAGCCTCTCCCACTGTGCAGCTGTGCAAAATGGCGGAGTGCCCCACTGTAACGTAGTCACCCACCCGGCAAGGTTTGCCGGGATCAGTATGAAGAACAGCGCAGTCTTGGATGTTGCTGCCCTTTCCCACAGAAATCTCGGCTTCGTCACCACGAATGCTGGCGCTGGGCCAGACACTAACTTCTTCGTCTAATGTGACCGAAGCGGTGACCGTAGCCAATGGATCCACGTAAGCCGAATCCGCCACGGTCGGAATCTTGTCAGAAATTGAAAAAATAGCCATCTTTAGAACGCTAAATCGTTTAAAGTTTGAGGGTAGATTGTAGCGAGTTTAAATAGTGAAATGAGAATAGATTTACATGTGCATTCAAGCGCAAGTGACGGTGTTTTTTCTCCTGCCGAGGTGGTTCGCAAGGCACACGCCAACGGCGTCGAAGTGATGGCTTTAACCGATCACGACACGGTCTCGGGACTCAAAGAAGCCCGCAAAGAGGCCGAAAAGCTCGGCATGCGCTTTATCGATGGGGTGGAATTATCTGTTTCGTGGGGCGGTCGGACGATTCATGTTGTCAGTCTCGGACCTAAAAAGTTTGAACCCTATCGAGAGCTTTCTGAAAAACTCAGTAAACAGCGTGATCTCAGAGCGCGAACCATCGCCTCGAAGTTTGACGCTATGGGTATCTATAACACCTACGAGCAAGCGTTGGAGCTCGCGGGCAATGGCCTTAATCTCTCGCGCAGACACTTTGCTCTGGCTCTTGTACAGAGGGGGACCGTTGGCACTGAGGACGAAGCCTTTGAGAAGTATCTCAGAGACGAAGGGCCGGCTTTTGTAAAAACGCAATGGATGACGTTGCCTGAAGCCATGCGCTTTATCCGTGAGACCGAAGGGGTGGCAGTGGTCGCTCACCCGGGACGTTACAATTTTGCCGCTCCCTTGACAACGATTGATCTTTTGGAAGAATTTAAAGCGCTCGGGGGCGATGCGATTGAAGTCACAACGGGCAGTCACTTTGAAGCTGAAAATGAGCGCTACACAAGGGTTGCTTTAAATATGGGCTTTTTAGCGAGCACCGGCAGTGACTTTCACGGCTGCAAACCCGGCCGTCCGGAGCCAGGCCTTCAGGAACCGTTGCCGGATTATTTACCCACTGTCTTGGATTTATTGAAAGACCGTTAACCATGAATTTTCTTTATGACCTCGCGGTATATGCGATTCCTTTGATTTTTGCCATTACGATGCACGAAGCGGCTCACGGCTGGATGGCCGAGCGCTTTGGCGACGATACGGCATCCATGATGGGACGCGTCACTCTAAACCCCATCCCTCATATTGATCTCGTTGGCACAATTATTGTGCCGGGTATTTTGTTGTTAGGCTCGGCCGTGACCGGTTTTGGGGGAGTGCTTTTGGGATGGGCCAAGCCCGTTCCCGTCAATACGCGCAATTTGAGACCTTTTCGTCAGGGGATGTTCATGGTGGCGTTGGCCGGTCCTTTGAGCAATCTCTTGCAGGCGCTCTTTTGGCTGCTGATGCTTAAGCTTTTTATTCTGACAGGCTTTTTGACCCAGTCGTTACTCGATTTGACCATCGCGGGTGTGATGGTGAATTTTTACTTGATGGCTTTTAACCTTCTGCCGCTGCCGCCTTTGGATGGCGGACGGATTGTCACGATGCTATTGCCGTATGAAGCAGCGGTGAAATTTTCTGAAATTGAGCGCTACGGGATGGTGATTCTCGTGGTCTTGATTGTCTCGGGCTTTTTAACCTATTTCATGCATCCCTTTGTCTGGACGGCCAGACGTTTGTTGACATGGGTTTTGATTTGAGATTTGTTTCAAAAAGCTGATCGGCTTTTCCCCATAGAAAGGCCGAAATCGGTACAATAGTCGGGTTAATTTGAAGTAACAAGCGTGCGGGGTAAGCTTCGCGCGCGAATGAGTGAAGATAAAATGATTAAAAAAGTAGTCCGTACGGGTCTGGTGGTTGCGTTGCCGATGGCTTTGGCTGCCTGCTCGACATTTGACTTCGGCCAAGATCGTATTCAATATGAAACGAGTGACTCGCGCGCTCCGCTGGAAATCCCGCCGGATTTAACTTCGGTGCCCGGTTCTGACCGTTTCGCGGTGCCTTCTCGCCCGCAAACTGTATGGGCAAGCCAACAGGCTCAGCTTGATGCCGCGCAGGCCGGCAACACCAATCAGAATGCTTTGGTTCTTTTACCCCAAGGCGAAGTGGCCAAGATTGTCCGCGAAGGCAACAATCGCTGGATTCATGTGAACTTGTCGCCTGAAATGGTTTGGCCCATCATGCAGGACTTCTGGACCACGGTCGGCTTGTCGCTGGCTCGTCAAGATGCCGCAACCGGCGTGATGGAAACCAATTGGGCTGAAAACCGTGCGAAATTACCCCAAGATATCATTCGTGCCACTTTAGGCCGTGTGATTGATATGGTTTACTCGACCGGGGAACGCGACCAGTATCGCGCCCGTGTTGAACGTTCAGCCAACGGCGGCTCGGATATTTTCGTGACGCACCGCGCCATGGTTGAAGTGGTTAAGAGCTTGGGTGGGGATAACGAAACCACCGTTTGGCAGCCCGGTCCGAGTGATCCGGAAATGGAAGCTGAAATGCTCACGCGCCTGGCTCAGCGCATCAATCAGGAATTTAATCCTGAAGCGGTGAAGAAGAGTCCGGCCGAGCACGAAGCCGAAGTTGAAAAGTTGGCGAGCTACCAACCGGAAAACTCCGTGAGCCAGCTCGAACAAGATGCCGAAGGGGTGGCAACGAGCATTTACATTAAGGAAGACTTTGAACGCGCCTGGCGTCGTGTGGCGCTTGCCGTTGACCGCATGGGCTTTACGGTTGAAGACCGTGATCGCTCCAGAGGTTTCTTCCTTGTGCGCTATCTCGATCAAGAATACGAAGAACAGAAACGCTCTGAACAAGGTTTCTGGAGCAATGTGTTCGGTCGCGATACGCCGGTTGAAGCACCGCAATACGTGATTTATCTGCAACGTCTCTCGGACACCGAATGCCGCGTGCATGTGTTGGGTCCGGATGGTAAGGCCGATACGACCGGTGTCGCACCGCGTATCCTGACGCTTTTGAGCGAGCAGACGAAGTAATAGCCTCAATGGCTAATGGAGACGAGGGAGCGTGGAGCCTTTTGGCCGCACTCCCTTTTCTCTTATGGGAATGAATATGTTTAAGCTTTTCTTTTCGTTTTCAGGTCGGATTAATCGCGCTCGCTTTTGGGCGGTGATCGCTTTTTGGCTTCTTGTGCGGGTGGGAGTGCCTTATCTTTTGTACACCTTTGCCATGTTGCCCGGACAGTCGCTTGATATTCAAGATGCCAGCGCAAGTCCTGAAATCTTTGAAGCAGGAAAACTCTACGCGGTTTTAACCGTTGTGTCGCTTTTTAGCACGGTCTCGGCGGCAGTTCGTCGTTTGCACGACTTTGACGCAAGCGGCCTTTGGGCCATATTGCTCTTTATTCCGGGCATTGAATTCATTGCCTACTTAGTCATTGGGCTTATCGGCTCTCAACGCGGCACAAACCGTTACGGCGTCAATCCCTTGGGCGAAAACAATATCTATTTCCCCGGTAACGAGGAAATGCGGGTGAAGGAATTAAAAGACTTGGCAACGCTTTTTGAAAAGGGCCTTTTGTCCGAAGCAGAATATGAAAAAGCGAAAAAAGCTATTTTGAAGTAAGGAAATTTAAATGCAAGTTGCAAAAGATACCTTGGTGACGATCTCGGCCAAAATGTATAACCTTCAGGGCGATCTGATGGAATCGGCCGATGAATTGGTTTATTTGCATGGTCATAGCGACATTTTCCCGGTGATTGAAAAAGCGCTTGAAGGTAAAAAGCCGGGTGATACGGTGACCGTTCAGCTTGAGCCAGAAGAAGCTTTTGGCGACTACGATGAAACTGCTTTAATCATTCGTCCGGAGACGGATTTTGAAGAAGGGGTTGAAGTGGGATTAAGTTACACAGAAATCCGCGGAGAGACATTGGATCGCCCGTACCGAGTGACAGATATTGCTGACGGTGTTGTCGTTTTAGACGGCAACCATCCGCTTGCCGGCATCGGTTTGAAATTCGAAATCACCGTCAGAAATGTCGAAGCGGTGAAAAAAGGTGTCGAAACCATCGGTACCGATGATGTGGTTGTACCGTCTTTTTTACAAGTTTCCGACAAGCCGATGGTTGCCAACATCGTTGATGATGCGGGCGATGAAGAAAGCGAACAAAAGACTTTGCATTAATTATTGAGGATCGTCTGCGCTTTATCTTTTAACTCATAGAGTAGATCTAAAGCTTGACGCGGGGTAAGCTGATCCACATCCAGCGCGTCAATTTCTTCACACAGCGCTTGAGTCCTATCGGGCTCAGGCGCTTTTTCATCGGGCATCTCTACATTGTTGTCAGCGAATAAGTCGAGTTGTTCATTGACCTGCGAGCGCTCCTGCAACTCATTGAGCATTTTGCGAGCACGTCGGATGACAGAATTGGGGACACCAGCCAACTGAGCAACCGCGATACCATAGCTTTGATTAGCGGGGCCGTCTTGCACTTCATGCAAAAAGACGATTTTGTTTTTGTTTTCGACCGCGGCCACGTGTACATTGGCTACTTCGGGCGCCGTTTGCTCTAGCTTTGTGAGTTCAAAATAGTGAGTCGCAAAAAGCGTAAAACTCTTTTTCACAAGCGCTAATTCATGGGCGATGGCCGCCGCCAAACTTAGACCGTCAAAAGTTGATGTTCCGCGTCCGATTTCATCCATGAGAACCAGACTTTGGTCGGTTGCTTGGTGCAAAATAGCTGCCGCTTCCGTCATTTCCACCATAAAGGTCGAACGGCCGCGAGCGAGGTCATCGCTGGCTCCTATGCGGGTGAGGATACGATCGATAGGGCCGATTTTGGCGCTGGCCGCGGGAACAAAACTGCCGATATAGGTCAAAAGCACAATGAGAGCGATGGATCGCATGTAGGTGGATTTACCGCCCATGTTGGGTCCGGTAATCACCAAAAGTCTGCGACCGGGGATAAGCAAACAGTCGTTAGGTGTGTAGCTTTCGATGGCGTCTTCAACGACCGGATGGCGCGCTCCGATAATTTCAATGCCGGGCGCTTTTTCCAATTCAGGACGAATCCAATTGGCACGGCTTGCGTGATAGGCAAAAGAGGTCAGCACGTCAATTGCCGCAGCAGCGGCGGAAGCTTTTTGTAAAACCGGAACATAACTGTCTGCAAAGGCAAGCAGTTCGTTATAAAGCGACTTTTGCAAAGCTTGGGAGCGTTCCTGAGCAGAAAGCGCCTTATCTTCATACTCTTTGAGCTCAGGCGTGATGTAACGTTCTGTATTTTTGAGAGTCTGCTTTCTATGGTAGTGCAGAGGAACACGGTCGGCTTGACCTCGGGAAATTTCAATGAAAAAGCCTTGGACTTTGTTGTATTGAACTCGCAAAGTAGGAATACCCGTTGTGGCTCTTTCGCGGATTTCCATTTGTGTCAGAAAGTCGCCGACATTGTCACGCAGTTCGCGAAGGGTCGCCAGTTCTTCGTTATAGGTGCTCGCAATAACATCGCCGTCTCGCAGCTGCACGGCGGGCTCTTCTAAAAGAGCCGCGTTGAGCTTTTCGTACAATGCCGGATCAATGACAAGGTCGGCCGCTTTTTCTTCAATGAGCGGGTCGTCAGCGAGCATGAGCTCTTGGGCAATCTGGGCTAAATGGGGAAGAGCGTCTCTGAGCGCGGCCAATTCTTTCGGACGAATGCTTCGCATGGCAATGCGAGTCGCCAGACGTTCAAAATCCGGAACGGTCTTTAATTTATCGCGGACACTTTCTCTTAAGTGCTCAGCCTGAACAAAACTTTCAACGGCTTGATGTCTTGAGGAGACAATCTGCGTATCGCGCAAAGGATTGTGAATCCATTGGCGCAAGAGTCGAGAACCCATGCTGGTTTTGCATTGATCAAGCAGCGAAAAAAGGGTTGGACCGTCATCACCTCGAAGGGTTTGTGTGAGTTCCAGGTTTCGGCGGCTAGCCGAATCCATACCGACAAATTGGCTTTGAAGCTCTAATACAGGGGGCAAAAGATGCGGAATGGCTTCGCATTGAGTGTTTTCCGCGTAGGTTAAAAGCGCACCGGCGGCGCTTACCGCATCGGGAACATCGTCAAGCCCCCAAGCAGTGAGTTCCTGTACTTGGAATTGATGCTTGAGTTTGGCGGTTCCGTGGTCAACGGTGAAATACCACTTGGGTAAAGGAGTAATCGCCGCAGGCAGCCTTAACTCATCAATGGTTTCTTTAAAGTCTTCAGGAACGAGGATTTCGCTTGGTGCAATTCGGGTAACTTCAGTGGCAAGTTCCTCAAGACTTGTATTGGCCACGTGAAATTGGCCGTTACTGAGTACCAGCCAGGCCAATCCCAGACGGGCGCCATGGCGGCCGGCGGGGGATATCGCCAATAAGGCTGCATCTTGCTTTTGAGGTAAAAGCTCATTTTCCGTTAAAGTGCCGGGCGTGACGATACGAGCAAGTTCCCTTTCCAAGGGGCCTTTGCTCGGGTCGCCGATTTGCTCGCAAATAGCAACGGAAACCCCTTGCTTAACCAAGCGGGCAAGGTATTGTTCGAGCGTTTTTTCAGGAACGCCCGCCATGGGAATCGGTTCACCGTTTAAATCAGTTCCGCGCGAGGTAAGCGTAATCCCCAAAAGCTTATTGGCTCGGACCGCATCATCAAAAAACGTTTCGTAAAAATCCCCCATTCGGTATAAAACCAACGTTTCGGGATGTTGGGCTTTGATTTCAAGAAAACGCCGAATGGCAGGGGTGTGCCCTGCCAACGGGTCATTGATGTTTTGAACCGTTTTAGCTTTAGCCATTGATGCGACCGTGTACGATGAAGTCTTTCGATTGCTTAGCGGATATCACCGTAGTTTTTATTTACCACGGCTAACAATTGACCAAATACTTTAGGAGTACCCGCTACGATTTGACCGGTCGTGAGGTAATCAGACTCTCCCTTAAAGTCGGTAACGAGTCCGCCGGCTTCAAGAACTAAGAGCGATCCGGCAGCAATGTCCCAAGCTTTGAGATTCGGTTCCCAGAAAGCGTCAAGCCGACCGGCGGCAACGTAGGCCAGGTCCAGAGAAGCGGCGCCGGCACGGCGGATGCCGCTGGTGGTTTTAGCCAATTGACTGAAAACCTTCATATAGGCCTGAACATCATCGGTTTTGCGGAAAGGAAAGCCTGCGCCAACCAAAGATTCAGCCATGGAGGTGCGCTTACTGACACGAATGCGTCTGCCGTTTAAAAAAGCGCCTACGCCACGGGTAGCGGTGAAGATTTCGTTTTTAACGGGATCAGCGATAACGGCTTCAATAATTTCGTTTTCACGCTTTAAAGCGATGGAAACGGCATATTGGGGGAAGCCATGCAAGAAATTGGTTGTGCCATCCAAAGGATCAATGATCCATTGGAATTCACTTTTTTCAGGGCCGGTGAGGCCGTTTTCTTCACCTAAAATCTGGTGACGGGGATAGGCCTCACGCAAAATTTCTACCACAGTGCGTTCACAAGCGACGTCCACTTCGCTGACGTAGTCAGAATGACCTTTTTTGTGAACTTCCAGAGTAGAGAGGTTGTCGACAGCACGGTTAAGAATGGTGCAGGCCGCACGGGCGGCTTTCATCGCCGTGTTGAGCATCGGAGAACTCATCGTCAGAATCCTTCTTGAAAATTTAAATCAGTTGATGTGATAACTACGTGTAGAATCTAAATATTTTAATGATTTTTGGCTATTTAGCTTCTGAAATGTCAACTTCTGCCTTATCCCAACACGTCTGTTTTATTTTGGTGGAATCGGCGCACCCCGGCAACATTGGCTCGGCCGCGCGGGCTATCAAAACGATGGGTTTCAGAGATCTTCGAGTTGTGAGTCCTTGGGAAGAAAATTACCGCACTCACCCCGAGGCGATCGCTTATTCAACAAGCAGTGTGGATGTCCTTCAATCAAGTCGTTCCTATGGGTCACTCTTAGAGGCGCTTGAAGGTGTTCATTTTGCCTGGGCGATGTCGGGTTACGATCGTGAATTTGGCCCCGCCATCGAACCGGTGAGAGCTGTTGCCGAAAAAGCAGTCGATTTTGTTAAAGCGGAACAGGGGAATGTCGCTTTTGTTTTCGGTTGCGAACGAACCGGTCTTTCCAACGAGCAGATGGCAATGTGTCAAGGTTGCGCAGCCATCCCAGCCGATCCTGACTGCACCAGTCTGAATTTATCCCAGGCTGTTCAAATCATGGCTTATGAAATGCACATGGCGATGATGGATAAGACGATCACTCATGATGGGCTTTATGAGTGGCAGGAGCGATTCGCCGGTGAAAAACTCGCAGGACCTCAGGCAATTGAGGGCTTTTTAGCTCATTTTGAAGAGGCAATGATTCACTGCGGCGTGTTGGATCCCAAGGAGCCGAAGTTGTTTATGCCTCGAGTCAGAAGACTTTTTTCTCGAACGCAGCTCACTCAACCGGAAGTCGATTTATTAAGGGGAGTGTGTTCGCAGATTATTTCTCCGAAAAACGAAAGATCAGGTAAAAAATGCCCGAAAAAATAGCAATGGTCTTTTTCGATTGACGACTGGTACAAAATGTAGTTGAAAAACAAATTTAAATCTTATAAAATCCCCATTCTTACTGAGCAACGCTCAGATTGTGCGGAGAAGTGGCCGAGAGGCTGAAGGCACACCCCTGCTAAGGGTGCAAGCTCGCAAAACGGGCTTCGGGGGTTCGAATCCCCCCTTCTCCGCCATTTTTATTCTTATAAATCAATAACTTAACAAATCCCCTCATATTTCAGGTGTTTCTCTTGGTATCTCATTTGACCAAGACTACATTGTGCAGCGCACAACAAGCCAAACGATTCCGATAACCATTGCTAAGGCCAGAATGCTTCGGGCTATTTGAAATGTTTTCGTAAGTTTGGGACGAACAATCGGTTTGGGCTCATAATCAGGCGAACAATAACTTTCAGCCAGAAATACTTCCCAAGCTTTTAGATCCAGCCGAATGAGACTTCTTTTTCCATTTCTGAATTGCACATCAACGATTTTGTAGCCGTCGTTGCGATTTTTAGCGATGGTTGCGCCTCCAACACCACCCGGATTGCCAAAAATCATTTGCCCAACCCCGCCTCTGAATAAGGCGCTGAAGACATCTTTTTGAATGTCATTGATGGAATCAATCAGTCGATAGCTCTGAATAAAGTCCTTGTTAAGCGGGATGAAGCTGTCACTGCGAACCGTTCTGAAGCCTTGCGCTTCAATTTCTTTTTGGATGCGACAACTTTCCCGAAGCGGAAGCTGAATTTCATTGTTGTCAATTCGGTAGCCTTGGTAGTCTCCGGCAAGCACTCCGTTTTCAACCATCTTTCACTCCATCAAACCAACTCATGTGAATCATAAAGCAAAGCCTCGTAAGAGGATATCTTGCGAGGCTTGCAGAAATTTTGTGATTAAAACACAGCTAATCAATGCAGACTAAACGATAGCGGCGATCGCCAAAGCCGATTTTCTCCGCATGCTCAAGAATCCGTTCACCGTTTCGGCTCTCTATTCTTTCAATGAGCGAGTGACCATCGGGTGCTTCATAAACCAAATCCACGCAGGCCTGATCCAATGCGACAGGATTCAAGGACGCCAGCACGCCGATATCCTTCATGTCAACTTCAGCCGGATGAGAGACGCAATCGCAATCTACCGACATATTGTTCATAACGGAGATATAGAGCATCTTTTCGCCTTCGCCGAAAAAGTCGGAGACAGACTTCGCGGCTTCAGCCATGGATTCGATAAAAGCATCGTGATCCGGTCCGGTCAGTTTCATAAAGCGCCCGTCTTCTGCGGTTTGCCAACCTTGCGTTTGCATGGCTCCGGCCGTATGAATATTGGCCTTACCGTCCGATGATGCCACACCAATGGCGATGTTTTTAAGCGCACCGCCGAAACCTCCCATCGGGTGTCCTTTAAAGTGCGTGAGCACCATCATAAAGTCATAATTTTTGACGTGATCGCCAACGATATCTTCTTTAAGATGAGTGCCTCCGTTAACCGGCAGGTGCTCAACCCCTTCGCTATCCATGATATCTACCGGTGCGATCGCCGCAAAACCGTGATCTTTGATTAATTGTTTGTGCGCCTCAGTTGTGTTGCGGGCACCGGCATATGCCGTATTGCATTCCACAATGGTTGCCTTAACGCTTTGCACCAGATCCTTGATCAAAGTGGGTTTAAGGTAGTTCTCATTGCCCGCCTCTCCCGTGCTTAATTTCGCAGCCACGCGTCCTTGAGCCGGGCGTCCTAGCTTTTGATAAAGCTTCATCAGCGCCGCAGGAGAAATCTCTTTTGTGAAATAGACGACACTTGCTTGAGCGCAATCGGTTTTAAAACTTTTGTGCATGTCAGTCATTTTTTTCTCCTTGCAATCCAATCAAGAAAATTCTAGATCAATCATCCTTTCAGAAATTGCCTATTAGTCTCAATGCATAACAATCCACTCCAATGTTAACTTGTTGTCGGGTCTGACAATCGGGTCAATGTTTTTCTTCATCGCCCAAGAAAACATTGGTTGAAGCAGAGGAATGTGCAAGACCTGATTTTGTTCGAGTGAGAGAGCCTGTTGGGCAAGGGCCTTTCTTTCGTTAAGATCTTCGGCCAAATTCAGTTTTTTGAGCAACGCGTCCATTTGCTTATCGGAAGCACGGCCGATGTTGCTGATACCTGCCCCGGAGGTTCCATCGTAAGTAGCCGACAGAGATTGCAGGGGGTAGTAAGCATCAAAAGTACTTGAGCCCCATCCGACCAATCCGGCAGAGGTGTCAAAACTTAAGACTTTCGGAAAGTACTGGGCGCGGGGCATGGAGTGAACATTGACCTTAACATTGAGTTTGGCCCACATGCTCGCGAGTGCTTTGCAGAGATTTTCGTCGTTGACCCAACGGTTATTGGGGGTATCTAAAGTGAAGGCAAAGCCTTTTTCAAATCCGGCTTCTTTAAGCAATGCTTTAGCTTTTGGCAGATCGTATTGTCCCGTTTGGGCGATCTGGGAGTCATAGCCAAAAACAGAATCAGAAATGACTGTGTTGGTTGCCACCGCTTTGCCCCGCATGATGCTTTTAACAAGCGCCTGTCGATTGACGGCAAGAGAGAGTGCTTGACGAACTCTCACGTCTTTAAAGGGATTGGCACTTAAAGGCTTTCCATCGAGGTCGCTGGCATAGGGCGTTTGATCTCGGTATTGATCCAGGGCGATCATCATGACACGGTCTTCAGCGCGTGACAGTACTCGAATGGAGTCATTACGTTCTAATCGAGCAATATCTTGCGGAGCGGGATCCAACACAAAGTCCACTTGTCCTGACAGAAGTGCTGCCGTTCGAGTGGCCGCAGAGTTAATAGGGGTGTAGATGACTTTTTCTATGTTGCCTCTGCGATTTTTTTCATCCCACCATTCGTGGTTGGCTACAAATTGTGTTTTAACATCCACCTCTCGAGAGACAAGTTTGAAGGGACCCGTGCCGTTGGCATGTCGCGCTAAGTAGGATTCTTCGCCCGAGACATAATTTTGTGGGCGAAAAGCATTATGTTTTTCCGCCCATTTCTTATTCAAAATGCATAATTGAGTGAGTTGATTTAAAAAAACTGGGGAGCCGGAGACGGTTTTAACCAAGACTTGGCGACTGTTGACAACTTCTGCGCCCAATATGCCGGAGGCGGCAGCCTTAAATTGACTTTCAGGTAAAAGCGCACGATTAATTGAATAAGCAACGTCTTCAGCCGTTAAAGTTTCACCTTCGTGAAAACGCACATTTTCTCGGATGGTAAAAAGAAAACCGTTTTTGACTCGTTGGTATTGGCTTGCCAGACAAGGCTCAACACGCATATCGGTGTTGTACCGAACCAGTGCTTCGTATACCGCGGCGTTGGCAGCTGAATTCAGAGATTCATTTTGAGCGTGAACATCAAAGGTAAGAAAATCGCCCGCGCTACTCCAGCGGAAAACCTTCTCTTTTTGAGCGAAAGCATTGGAGTATGCTCCAATCAATAGCAGAGAAATAGCCGATAGAGTTAAAGCGCGGCGTGTTACATAAGAGCAGTGTTGAAATAGCATGATGAAATCCCTTTAAGTACAGTGATGCAAAACTTTTTTGACGTAAATTTTTTTGCCATCGTGTACGAAGCAGATTTTTCTTTTTTTGTATCCGGTAACTCATCCCATTTCCTTTTTGGGTTTAGCCGCGAAACCGGATAGGTAAGAAAAAGCCCGCATTTCGCGGGCTAATATTGGGGGTATTCAGTCAAGCGTAAATCGTCCAAGGCCCGCTACTAATGAGTGAGCCACCACCAACGGCGAGATTGAGCCAAAGAGGTTAAAGACGATTTCGCTTTCATGGTGAAATCATTCTATATAGAGAATTAGAGCCAAAAAATAGGCTTTTTGGATTAATTTTTCTAGAAACTAAGGGCAACTACTCAGAAAAACAAAAAATATACGGTACTGATCATATGTGTCTAATGCTATAGGTGTCAGGAAAAAAGGAGTAATATAGCCAGCCTTCTCTCTATTGCTTTTTACGCTGATTAAATGGGTTCTGAAGCATCGCAAAGCGCCTTGCGCGCTATCTTTTCCCGTACGTTTATTGCGATTTCGCTCATCAATATGTTGGGCATGATCGGCTACTACGCCATTTTTGTCGTTTGCACACGCTATTTAATGGACGGTTTTTCTGCTTCTGCCTCAATGGCGGGCCTTGCAACAGGCATTGTGGTAATTGGTTGCTTGGTGGGGCGATTTTTTACCGGAAGCATTATCCGTGATGTTGGGTATCGGCGTGTTTTAGGGATCGGCGTCTTCTTTTTCTTTTTAATGAATGTGGCCTATTTCTTTTCGCACGAAATATGGCAGATTTTCTCTGTTCGTTTTATCTCAGGCGTAGCCATGGGCGTTATCGGCACGGCCACCGGTACCTATGTGGCTACAATTGTTCCCAGACAGTTTCATGGGCGCGGAATTTCGTATTTTTCGATGAGTACGGCTCTGGCGCTGTGCTTTGGTCCTTTTATCGGTATCGCGTTAATCGGTTCGTTTGGTTACGACGGTATTTTCAGTATCGCTACGGGGTTGTCTGCTGTCAGCCTTCTTTTGATGTGGTTTGTCATTGATGTCACGCCCCCCAAAGATCAAAAACGTGAGAAAAAGAGTCTCTCACTTGACGATTTCATTGACAAACGTTTGGTGTCCTTCAGTATCTTTGTCGGTATCGTTTGTTTGACCTGGGGCAATGTTCAGGCGCTGCTCGCCGATTATGCAAAAACGTATGACGTGGTGGCTGCCGCTTCAAGCTTTTTCCTTTTGTACGCGGGAGCAAGCTTACTCACGCGTCCGATAACGGGAAAATTCTACGATGCTCATGGTCCGGTTGTGTTGATTTTCTCAACACTCGTGTTAATGATTGTGGGGCTTTTGTTGCTTGCATCTCACGCAGGCAGCTGGGTGGTTCTGTTAGCCGGCGCCATCATGGGCTTAGGATTTGGAAACTTTCAATCACTTTCTCAAGTTTCCGGTATTTCTTTAGTGCCGCGTGAGCGTTTTGCTCAGGCTACGAGCACCATTTTCATCTTCTTTGATTTGGGTGTGGGAATGGCTCCGTACTTATCCGGTTTTTTGGTTCAACCGGTGGGCTACGCAGGTATTTTTGCTATTAACGCCGCCGTTGTTGCTCTAACCATTCCGCTTTATTGGATTGTCTGGAAAAAGCGTCCGCAAAAACCTAATGTGGGGCACGAAGCCTTGACGGCCAATCAAATTAAAAACGAAGAGAACTAAAAAGGCCGGCAACATTGGTTGAACCGGCCTTACTAAGTTAATTAATCAATTTTTGCGTGTTTGCGCATCATTTCCATGACTTTATCAAGAGGCAGAGCCTTAATGACTCGGCCGTCATGAGTCGGGGTGTCGTGTGCCGCAAAAAGTGAATTGATGATGGCTTCTTCCGTGGCTTCAATGGTGGCCATGAAAATCGGGGTCATATCATCGTTGCGAACGACAGACATGGTTTGCTTGGCCAGTTTTTCGGCTTTGTGTTCTACCCGAACACTTTCGTTGGTCGAAAACGCAATCACAAAGTCTCCGGAACCGTTAGAGGCAACGCCGCCCGTTTTAGCCAGTCCCATAAAGGCCCGTTTGGCCACTCGTTCCAAATTTCTGGCTTCAAGCGGGGCATCGGTGGCGACAATCATCATGATGGAGCCATCGGCGCACTCAATTTCTTTTTGATAGGGGAAGCCTCCTAGTGCCTTGCCTACCTCAACGCCATTGATATTTAAAAGTCCGCCAAAATTGCTCTGTACGAGCACCCCTACGGTGTAGCCACCCATATTGTCCGGCAGTTTACGGGAAGCCGTACCGATGCCACCTTTAAAGTTAAAAGCCTTTGTCCCCGTGCCGGCCCCGACTCCGCCTTCTTCAACCGGACCGTCTTTGGCTTCGACAATAGCCTTTAAAACATCCTCCCTGGAGACAAAACGCTTACGGATATTGTTGATCGCTCCATCATTGGTTTCGCCCACAACGCAGTTAACGGACTCAACAAAGTCGTTTTCCTTGAAACTGAAAACGTAATCAATGATGCCATCAATGGCGGAGGCTAAATTTAAAGTATTGGTTAAAACAATGGGCGTTTCGATATTTCCGAGCTCTTTGACCTGAGGGTAGCCCACCATCTTGCCGAAAGCATTACCCAAGAAAATACCGGCCGCGACTTTGTGCTGAAAAATATTGCCGTCGTGAGGAAGAATGGCTGTCACACCGGTACGCATGCCTTTGGCATCGTCAATCAAAGTGACTTGGCCGACTTTAACGCCCTTGACGTCGGTGATAGCGTTATAGGTGCCGGTCGGCAGGACCCCGAAAGAGATGCCCCATTCACGGGGTCGTTTTCCTTGAAAATGTTCAGTCATGATGTGTGTTCCTTTCCGAGAATCGGGCTAAAGCCGATCAAACGTCATTCAGATTAGGCTAACTTTAACAAAAGAATCCGCCGATCACTACAGTCACCGGCGGATTCTGGGATTTAATCAGATGAAGTCAGATTATTTCTTAGAAACAATCTTATTGTGTTCTTTCATCATTTGCATGACCTTATCAACAGGCAAAGCCTTCACGGTCGTGCCCTTGTAGGTCTTCGTATCTTTCGCAGCAAATAACGAATTGACAATGGCTTCTTCCGTGGCTTCAATCGTTGCCATGAACAAAGGCGTCATGTTGTCGTTTTGCACCACGTCGCGCTTGAGCGTTTCGTTAGCCTTGGCATCGTAGGGCACACGCATGGACTTGTTCGTCGAGAAGGCGATCACGAAGTCACCGGAACCGTTCGAAGCCACGCCACCGGCCTTGCCCATACCGAGCCAAGCGCGCTTGGCAACGCGTTCGAGGTTGCGGGAGCTCAACGGAGCGTCGGTGGCCACAATCATCATGATGGAGCCGTCAGCGCTTTCAATTTCTTTTTGGTACGGATAACCGCCCAATGCTTCGCCCACTTCGACGCCATCAATATTGAGTAAACCGCCAAAGTTCGTTTGCACCAAGACACCAACCGTATAACCGCCCATGGACTTCGGCAGTACACGAGAAGCCGTACCGATACCGCCCTTGAAACCAAAAGCGATTGTGCCGGAACCGGCTCCTACACAGCCTTCTTCAACCGGACCGGACTTGGCAGACTGAATGGCTTTCAAAACGTCAGACGGTTTGACGAAACGGGCACGAATGTCGTTGATGGAACCGTCATTGGTTTCACCGACAATGGCGTTGACCGAGCGCACATCATCGTTATCCTTAAACGAGAAGGTGTAGTCGATGATGCCGTCAATGCCGGCAGCCACGTTAAGCGTGTTGGTAAGAACGATAGGCGTTTCGATATTGCCTAATTCCTGAACTTGCGGATAACCCGTCATCTTGCCGAAAGCATTGGCAAGGAAAACACCTGCGGGCACCTTGTTCTTAAAGATATTGTCCGTGTGAGGAACAATGGCGGTGACACCCGTGTGCATGCCTTTCTTTTCGTCAACGAGGGTGACTTGACCGACAAGCACGCCTTTAACGTCCGTAATAGCGTTGTTGGCACCCGGATGCAATACGCCGATTTCGATTCCCATGTCACGCGGACGGTCAGCGGCCAATGCAAGGCTTGAAGCGGTCAACGTAGCGGCCATCAAGATACCAGCGGCAATTTTTGTTAATTTCATAGTATTAGCTCCTTCTTATAGAACGCACGTAAGGTATACGTGTCCTTCCCCAAGATACTCCGCTTTTTGACTCTCGGTGTAATCCAAAACCTTAAGAAAAAACCCGAGCATCCGATCGGATGACTCGGGTTGGGTGATGGAAATTCTCGATGAAATTAAGCTTTAGGCAGCTTATCGAGCTGTTCCTGGACCTTCGCTAAGAGCTTAGTGAAGTTTGCCAGGCGTTCACGTTCTTGATTGACGACTGCTTCCGGGGCGCGAGCCGTGAATTTTTCGTTTGAAAGCTTGGCATTGGCTTTGGCGATTTCGCCTTCTAAGCGAGCGGCTTCCTTACCTAAACGTTCACGTTCAGCGGCCACGTCAATTTTCACAACCAGCATGAGTTTATAGTCTTCAACAATAGCAACCGGGGCGATCGAGCCTTCGTTTGCCTTATTGATGTCTTCGCAAATTGTTACTTCACTGACGCGAGCCAAATGCATGATGTACGGGGCCACCGTCTTCAACACATCTTCATTGCCTTGAACAGCCAACGGGATGCGTTGAGAGGGCGAGAGCTGCATTTCGCCACGCAAGTTGCGAACCGCGTCAATCATCTGCTTTGTGAGCGCCATCTTATGATCGGCTCCGGTATCTTCACCGGCAAAAGAGGCTTGCGGATAATCTTGAATCATCACGCTGGTTTCTTCGTCCTCGTTGCGGGTACCGGCCACAACGCTCACTTTTTGCCACAACTCTTCCGTAATAAACGGAATAATCGGATGAGCTAAACGAAGCACGGCTTCCAACACCGTGATCAAGGTATGACGCGTGGCGCGTTGCTGGGCTTCGGTGCCGTTAGCAAGCTGCACCTTAGATAATTCCAGATACCAGTCGCAGTATTGATCCCAAACGAAGGAGTAGATAGCGTTGGCGGCATTATCCAAGCGCCATTCCGCAAAGGCTTTTTCCACTTCGACAATCGTGCGGTCCAATTCACGAAGAATCCATTCGTCCACGAAAGAGCGCTCTTGCGGCAGGCTTGCATCCAATCCGCAGTCCTTGCCTTGAACGTTCATAAGCACAAAGCGTGTGGCGTTCCAAAGTTTATTGCAGAAGTTGCGGTAGCCTTCAGCGCGGCGCAAGTCAAAGTTGATGTTGCGGCCAAGCGTGGCGTAGGCGGCCATGGTGAAACGCAAGGCATCGGCGCCGTGCGGGGCAATGCCGTTGGGATAATTTTTGCGAAGTTTCTTTTCAACCTGCGGAGCCTTTTCCGGCTGACGCAGGCCGCGTGTGTTTTTCTTCACCAGGCTTTCGAGATCAATGCCGTCCATGATGTCGAGCGGGTCAAGCGTGTTGCCTTCGCTCTTAGACATCTTCTTGCCTTCAGCGTCACGGACTAAACCGTGCAGGTATACGCCCTTGAAGGGGACTCGGCCCGTGAAGTAACGAGTCATCATCACCATACGGGCAACCCAGAAGAAGATGATGTCATAGCCCGTCACGAGCATGGAGCTCGGTAAGAAAAGATCATAGCCTTCGCTAGCCATCTTTTCCTTATCGGGCCAGCCAAGGGTGGAGAAGGGGACCATGGCAGAAGAGAACCACGTATCTAGAACATCTTCATCACGCGTCAGCTTCTCGCCGGCTCCGGCCTGAGCCTGAGCTTCCTCTTCGTTATGAGCAACGTAAACGTTGCCTTTTTCGTCGTACCAGGCCGGAATCTGATGACCCCACCAAAGCTGACGGGACAAGCACCAGTCTTGAATGTTTTCGAGCCACTGACGATAAACACCACGCCATTCTTTGGGCTGAATATTGACTTCACCGGACTCAACGGCTTCAAGACCGATTTCGCCGATGGATTTGCCGGGGAAATGGGCCGTGGCGGGAGCCGGTTTGCTCATGGCCATGTACCACTGTTCGGACAACATCGGTTCAACCACTTCGCCCGTACGGGAGACTCTCGGCACCATGTGCTTGTGATCCTTAATGCCCACCAAAAGTCCTTGAGCTTCCAAGTCCTTGATGACCGCCTTACGAGCTTCATAGCGATCCATGCCGCGGTATTTTTCCGGGACATTGTTATTCATCTTGGCGGTCTTGGTTAAAACCGACATCGGCGTAAGGTTGTGGCGCTGACCGACTGCAAAGTCGTTAAAGTCGTGCGCAGGGGTGATCTTCACGCAACCGGAGCCAAACTCACGATCAACGTATTCATCAGCGATTACCGGGATGGTGCGGTTGCAAAGCGGCAGAACTAATTCTTTGCCAATAAGCGATTGATAGCGTTCATCTTCCGGGTGCACGGCCACGGCTTGGTCGCCGAAAAGTGTTTCCGGACGGGTGGTTGCCACCACAACGCCTTCACCGCCGTCGGCGGCCGGGTAGCGGATTTCCCAAAGGTGCCCGTTTTCTTCAACGCTTTCGACTTCCAGGTCGCTCACGGCGCTTTGCAGCTTCGGATCCCAGTTCACCAAACGAGTGCCGCGATAGATCAAACCGTCGTTGTAGAGTTTGACGAATGTATCCACGACCACCTTGGAGAGTTTTTCGTCCATGGTGAAGTACAGACGATCCCAGTCAACCGAGTCGCCCATGCGGCGAATCTGCTGCAAAATCGTGCCGCCCGAGAACTTTTGCCATTCCCACACGCGCGCAATGAAGTCTTCACGCTTCATATCGCGGCGATTCAGTCCCTCTTTTTCAAGCTGACGTTCAACAACAATTTGCGTGGCAATACCGGCGTGGTCGGTACCCGGGACCCAAGTCGTGTTGTAGCCCTTCATACGGTGGTAGCGCACAAGCGTATCCATCACCGTCTGGTTAAAAGCGTGCCCCATGTGCAAAATGCCCGTGATGTTGGGCGGGGGCAGCTGGATGCTGAAGGAAGGTTTCGTGGGGTCAAGTTTGCCGGCAAAGTAGCCGCGCTTTTCCCACGTTTCGTACCAGCGCTTTTCAATTTGTGCCGGTTCAAAGCTCTTGGCAAGTTCTTCAGTACTCATTTTTCAATCTTTCAAAACTAAAGTTTTTACAAATTCGGTGTTCGTTACGACAAATTGGAACGTTTGTCGGATTGTACGATTTTTTCAATCTCTTCATGAACCGCTTCTTTGACGGCGGCTCGTAATTGATTGGTCAGGTCAGCGCGCAGACGATGGTAACTATTGTTAATAGCCATACTTAAAATGTCGTCCATCTGTGCCGATACATTCTCGGCGATTCGGTCGCCCGCGAGCACCAACGCCATTTCCTGATCAGACAGCGAAGAGGCGTTTTGGCCATGACCGGGCATGCCGACCGGTTCAAGCACACGGCTTAGTTTTTCCCACGAGACATTGATCCGATCGTTTAGAACGGGGATGTCATCGTGATGGGCGATGGTGGGCTCTTTTCGCAGTAATTCATTGGTCATGCGTGTTGTGCTCCTTGGTCATGGGCGACGGGAGCCAGCCCCGCCGACCGGTAAATCTTAAAACGCTCTCGCGCAGGCTGCCGCTCAGACTCTGCCGCCCCGACGATATCAATCACCCGCCCAAAACGGCTAAAGAGACTCTTCCAGTCATCGGGAACTTCATCATCGAGCAATAACAAAACATCTCTAGCAGGCAAGAGCTTTTCGTCCGTGTGGTAAACAATCGGCGTTTCGGCCGCCAATTCATCATCGGCGGCAACGTGTGGGTAGAAACCCGTCGGCTCGAAACTCCAGAGTTGACGGACAAAGAAATCAAGCCTATGCGCATCGCGCGTCCACACGGCCACCGTCATGTTGTTGGCACGTGCTTTGCGTACAACCCGGCAGGCGTAAAGCAGTCTGTTGGGAACGTTAAAGTGAAAGTCGATTCGTTGCGCCATTTCTTTTTTTACTCAGCGACGCTGGCCATTTGGTGCAAAAGCATCATCAAAAGCGCCACAGGACGACCGGTGCTGTGCGCGTCTTTACCGGACTTATAAGCTGTAGCAGCCACGTCAAGGTGAGCCCACGGTGTTTCATCGTCGACAAATTGGCTTAAAAATGTTGCGGCTACGCAGGATCCGCCCACTCCGCGCGGGCCGGTGTTAACGCAATCGGCAACATTGCTCTTAATTAATTCTTTAAAGCGGCGGCCGCCAAAGGGCAGAGCCCAGACAGGGTCGTGAGCGACATCGGCAGAGGTTTCTACCATGTCACACAAAACGGGGTCGTTGACAAAAAGACCGCTGATATCCGAACCCAAGGCCACTTGAACGGCACCGGTGAGCGTTGCCACATCAATAATGGCTTGGGGTTCAAAGCGCGAGGCGTATGTCAGGGCATCGGCCAAAATCAATCGACCTTCAGCATCGGTATTGGTGATTTCTACGGTTTTGCCCGAAAGTGTCTTGATAACGTCGGAGGGTTTGTAGGCTGCGCCATCGGGTAAATTTTCACAGGCAGGAATTAAAGCCACAAGATTGATCGGCCACTTTTCTTTGGCGATCGCTTCAAAAACAGCTAAAACCGCTGCGCCGCCAGCCATATCAAACTTCATCTCAGTGATATGCGCTGAAGGTTTAAGGCACAGACCGCCGGCATCCAAAGTGATTGCCTTGCCAACCAAGCAGACGGGCGATTCGTTTTTGCCTGCGCCGCTATAGTGCAGTTCAATAAAACGTGGCGCTTCACGGGAACCTTGCGCCACGGCAAGGAAGGCATTCATGCCGATTTTTCGAGCGGCTTTTTCATCATGAATCTTAACGGTGACACCTTTGACGGAGGCGAGTTTCTTTGCTTCATCGGCCAGATACGATGGCGTGCAGATATTGGCAGGAAGATTTCCCCAAACTTTGGCACGATTGATGGCCGATGCAATCGCTTGACCGATCTCGGCCGTTTGGGTTAACGCGATGCCTTTTTGTCTGACGATAATGTTGACATGGCGCTTTTCCAATAGTTTTCTGTTTTCTTCCGTGAGCGGTTCAAAAGCAGTGCCGGCGGCGATCGCCAGTTGTAAAACGGACCACTCTTCGGTCTTATTTTCTAAACACCAATCGGACAGTAAAACTGAAACCGATTCAGCTCGGGTGGCGGCCAACGCAGCCCGTGCGGCGCGTGTGAACGCATCTTCGTCAAACTTTTCCTGTGGTCCCAGACCGACCAAAATCAATTCTCGGGCAGACATTCCCATCGGGCGCAACACGCGCGTCACCTCGCCGAGCCCGGCTTTAAAACCATCAACAGACACCATGTCGCTGATGGACTGATCGAGCCCCTCGACTTTGCTCTCAGAGCGAGTGGTCTTTGTCTTTTCAAACAAGCCGATGATGAGTGCTTGTGAGTTGATTTTTTCAATAGATTGGATCTTGACGGTCAGTTTCAATTCCGGCGTCCTTCAAAAGAATTCTCTGAAACCACTCATTTTAATAAAAACGTTTTGTTTTTCCTACGCTTTTTCTAGGCAAAAACGCGGTCAAAAGAGCGAAAAAAGCAATGGTAGCGTCTATAATAAATCCGTTACTTTGACAATCGCACAGTTTATTAGGAGTTCGAAACATGACGGCTTATCCGAAATTACGTCTGTCTCGCCAAACAAAAGATATTGAATTGTTGTTGCCTTTTTATCGTGACGGTTTGGGTTTTGAAGTACTCGATCGCAGTGAAAATGTTGACGGCATGGACACCGTGCTCTTGGGTCATAAGGATTGGCCGTATCAGTTTGAATTTTCTCAGGTCAGAGGCAGTGAAGGCGCTCCGCGTGCGCCGTCGGCTGAGCATTATCGGGTCTTTTGTATTGAAGAGGAAGAACATTGGAGCGCTCGGTTGGCGGCCATGTTCCAAGCCGGTGTGCCTCAGGTGACACCGCCCGTGCAGTATGTCAACGGAAAATGGCCTTGTGTGGCCTATGAAGATGCCGATGGCTATCGCGTGGTGCTTGTACACGGTAAGTGGAAAAAATAATCTTTGATTTGAATTCGGGCGGTTTTGACCGCCCGCGGCGCCCAGGCCCTGTCGACCCCGGGCGCTTCTTTTTTAGGAGCTTAGAGCGTGATTCAGCTTCGTTATGCAACGATTGACGATGCAGAGGCTTTGGCAGGGGTGGAAAGTGCTTCTTTCCCGCCCGCGGAAGCTTGCAGTTTGGAAAATTTTAAAAAGCGTCTGGCGGTTTTTGCCGACTGCTTCATTGTGTTGGAAGAAGATGGCAATATCTGCGGCCTCATCGACGGCATGGTGACCGATCAGCAAACGATTACCGATGATCTTTACGAAGATGCGTCACTGCATAACCCCAATGGTGCCTGGCAAAGCGTGTTCGGTTTGGCAGTATTGCCCCAGAAAAGACATCGCGGCTACGCCTCGTTATTAATGATGGAAATGATTGAGAAGGCACGCAACGAAAACCGCCGCGGTCTGATTTTGACTTGTAAAGAAGAGCTGATTGCCTTTTACGAGCAATTCGGCTTTGTGAACAAGGGACTTTCAGCCCCCGTTCATGGGGGAGCCGCTTGGTATGACATGGTGCTTGATTTCGAGCACCAGCCTGCATCAGGATTTTAGGATTGAAACCAATGCTTAAACGAAGTGATTTTGAAATCATGGCTCCCGTGGGTTCGAGAGAGTCCCTTTATGCAGCTATCCAAGCCCATGCTGATGCCGTTTATTTTGGGGTTGAAAACCTCAATATGCGTGCCCATTCGGCAAAAACCTTTACGATTGCCGATTTAAAAGAAATCGCTGGGATTTGCCGTGAACACGATATCAAGAGTTACTTGACGGTCAACACCATTATTTATGATGAAGAACGTCCCTTGATGCGTGAAATTTTGGATGCGGCCAAAGAGGCGGGGATTGACGCAATCATTGCTTCGGACGTCGCGGTAATGAGCTACTGCCGCCAAATTGGCCTTGAAGTTCACCTGTCCACGCAACTGAACATTTCCAACGTCGAGTCACTTCGCTTTTTCTCTCAATTTGCCGATGTTGTGGTCTTAGCCCGAGAGCTCACGCTCAAGCAAGTGACGGCCATTTCCAAAGCCATTGAGGAAGAAAAAATTTGCGGCCCTTCTGGCAAATTGGTTCGTATTGAAATGTTCTGTCATGGTGCGCTTTGCATGGCCGTAAGCGGTAAGTGTTACCTGAGTCTTTCCACCCGCGGCTACAGTGCCAATCGCGGCAGCTGTATTCAAACTTGTCGTCGTTCCTATATTGCAAAAGATAAAGAACGCGATATTGAATTTGAAATTGACAATGAATACATCATGAGTCCGAAGGATCTGAAAACCATCGGATTTCTGGACAGGATGGTGAAAGCCGGTGTGCGCGTTTTCAAAATCGAGGGACGCGCCCGCGGACCAGAGTACGTTCGCACGGTGGTTGAGTGTTACGACGAAGCGTTAAAGGCAATCGCAGAAAATCGTTGGAGCGAGGAAATCTCTCAGTCGTGGGATGCACGGCTTGCGACAGTTTTCAATCGAGGCTTTTGGGATGGCTTTTATTTGGGGCAGCCCATTGGAGAGCTGACTGAGCACTATGGTTCAAGAGCGACGGAAAAGAAGTTTTATACGGGTAAGTGCCTAAAGTACTACTCTAAATTGGGCGTGGCTGAATTTTTGGTTCAGGCGCAAAACTTTAAACGTGGAGAAAAGCTTTTAATCACGGGACCGACAACCGGAGCTGTGTACGTAACGCCTGAAAAAATTCTTGTTGATGACGCAGCGGTTGAAAACATTCAAAAGGGAATGGATATCACCTTCAAGGTGGCCGAAAAAGTTCGCGAAAACGATAAGCTCTACGTCGTGAGGACGGTTACTGCAGACGAAGAAGACGTCCAGTAAGAATATTTTTCAGCCAACATTGTCAATCCCTGTCCTGATGGATGGGGATTTTTTTACTAAATGAATATCGATACTGTTGTTTGTTTTTAAAGAATTTTTATGTAAAAATGAAAAGCGTTGATGTAAAAATACATTAATGAAGTATAGGAGAGATTGCATTTAGGAGAACCAAAATGCATGTGAATCACTGGGTGCAAAATGCTGTGATTCGTCGAATACGGCACATTACGTGTTTTAGCTGTCGCTCTTGCTTTAGCTATTGTCGTTTTTCCGCCTCCTCCAACGATTCTTCCGCCACGTTTGGTTAGGCCCGTATCGTTAGGGCCGAACTGACGAAATTTCTCTCGTCAAACTTCCACCATATAAAATTTGATTCTGTTACGGCTAATGTTGCCCAAGAGCATCGAATAAACGGTGTTTAGTGAATGGGGAAACCTCCTTGAGAGGTGTTGAGCAACGCGCAGTGATGGAATTTTTCTAAGGATAACCAATTATGAAACAATTAAAAGTTGCCGTAAGCGCTGGCTTGGAAGATGTTTTTGAATCCATTCATGAGCAAGTTCCCGTAAAGGGGGCAGACTGGATGGAAGTGTCCGCGGTTGTTTTAAGCAGTGAAGATCTTCGGGCCGGCAAGCTCGAAGAGGTGCAGTCCCTTCACTTGGGAATTCCGGTTTTTGCCGTTTCCGATGACCCATCTCAATTGCCGGTCGGACAACTTTATGGCGTGATGGATACCAATCCGACCAACAAAGCTTTTTATGGGCGTCAAGTCGATAACGCGGCTCAAAAGTATGAAGAACAGTTACTGCCGCCATTCTTTGGGAACCTTGAAAAGTATGTTCAAGCGGGCAACCTTCAGTTTGACTGCCCGGGGCACCAGGGGGGCGCGTTCTTCCGTCGCCACCCGGCAGGCCGCGCTTTCTACAATTTTTTCGGCGAATCTATTTTCCGTGCTGACCTTTGTAATGCCGACGTTTCCATGGGCGATTTGCTGATTCACGAAGGCGCTCCATGTGCCGCGCAAAAAGCGGCCGCTAAAATTTATAACGCTGATAAAACCTACTTCGTTTTAAACGGTACGTCGGCTTCAAATAAAGTCGTGTTGAATGCCGTTTTAGCTCCGGGCGATTTAGTGCTTTTTGACCGTAATAATCATAAATCCAACCACCATGGTGCGTTGCTTCAAGCTGGCGCAACCCCTGTTTATCTTGAAACAGCCCGCAATCCCTATGGTTTTATCGGCGGCATTGACGCTCATTGCTTCAATGAAGAATATCTGCGCGGTTTGGTGCGTGAAGTCGCTCCTGAAAAAGCCGATCAAAAGCGCCCCTTCCGCTTGGCAGTGATTCAATTGGGTACCTATGACGGCACGATCTATAACGCTCGCCAGGTGGTTGACTCCATCGGTCATCTCTGCGACTACATCCTTTTTGATTCCGCTTGGGTGGGCTACGAGCAATTTATCCCGATGATGAAGGACTGCTCGCCGCTGCTTCTTGAACTTGGACCCGAAGATCCCGGTATCTTTGTGACACAGTCGGTTCATAAGCAACAGGCCGGTTTCTCACAAACCTCTCAAATTCATAAAAAGGACAGCCACATCAAGGGGCAGGATCGTTACGTGCCTCACAAGCGCTTAAATAACGCCTTTATGATGCATGCTTCCACGAGTCCCTTCTATCCGCTTTTCGCCGCCTTGGATGTTAACGCCAAGATGCACGAAGGGGAGTTGGGCAAGGCCTTGTGGCTTGATTGTGTCAAGGTGGGGATTGAAGCCAGAAAATTACTTTTGAAGACCTGCCACCATATCCGTCCCTTTGTGCCGACCGTTGTGGACGGCCGTCCGTGGGAAAGCTTTGAGACCGAAGAAATGGCTCGTGATTTGAAGTTCTTTGATTTCAAGCCCGGTGAAAAGTGGCACGCTTTCGAAGGCTATGGCGAACACCAGTATTTCGTCGACCCCTGCAAATTCCTTTTAACAACTCCGGGGATCAACACCGAAACCGGGGAATATGATGATTTTGGCGTACCGGCAACCATTCTTGCCAACTACTTGCGTGAAAACAATATCATCCCTGAAAAGTGTGACTTGAACTCTATTCTTTTCTTAATGACTCCTGCCGAAGACATGGCGAAGATGACGCACTTGGTCACTCAAATCAAGCGATTTGAAGAGTTGCTTGATGCTGACGCCCCCTTGTCTGAAGTCTTACCCAGTGTCTATTCGGCTAACGAAGAACGCTACCGCGGTTACACCATCCGTCAGCTTTGCCAAGAAATGCACGACTTCTACAGAAGCCGCAATGTGAAGCAATTGCAAAAGGAAATGTTCCGTAAAGCTCATTTCCCGAAGATGGCCATGCAACCGCAGGAGGCTCACTTTGAATTCATCCGCGGTCATGTGGAATTGGTGCCGCTTGAGAAGGCCGAAGGCCGTATTGCCGCTGAAGGTGCTCTGCCTTATCCGCCGGGCGTGCTTTGTTGTGTGCCGGGTGAGGTTTGGAGTGACGCGGTGTTGCAATACTTCTTGGCACTTGAAGAAGGCATCAACCGCATGCCGGGCTTTTCACCCGAACTTCAAGGCGTTTATATCCAGCAGGACGCTGACGGCAGAAAGCGTGCGTACGGCTACGTGATTAAAGAAAAAGCCTGATTTAGTGTTCCACAAGAATTCAATCAAAAATAGACGGCCGAAGGTGTTTGCCTTCGGTCCGTAAGGTTTCTTTTGTCTCAATCGAGAGCAAAGATGAGCGTCTTTGAGTTGACGCTTCTAACGGCCATCAACATGATGGGATCAGGCATTGTGATGTTGCCTACCACATTAGCCGAGGTTGGTACGATTTCCATTTTGTCGTGGCTGGTGACGGCTGTTGGCTCGCTTTGTTTGGCATACGCTTTTGCCAAATGCGGTATGTTTAGTAAGCGTCCCGGTATGGGCGGCTACTCCGAATATGCGTTCGGTAAGTCTGGCAACTTTATGGCCAACTACACCTACGGTGTTTCTCTTCTTTTTGCCAACATCGCAATCGCCATTACCTGTGTGGGCTATGGGGCAAGTTTCTTTGAAGTTGAACTTTCTCCGATTCAGGTCTGCATTGCCACGATTGTTGTGCTTTGGGTCTGCACGGCTTCCAATTTCTTGGGAGCGAGCATCACCGGCAAATTGAGCGCGGTGGCTGTCTGGTGTGTGATCATTCCGGTGCAGATTTTGTCGGTGATCGGTTGGTTCTGGTTCGATCCGGATTTGTATGTGGCTAGCTGGAATCCGCACAATCAGCCCTTCTTTACCGCAGTGGGCGCCTCCATTTGAAAGCTTTTTTGCCTTTAATATCTCAAAAACGATATTAAAAATAAATATTAATTTCTATAAATGAAACAAATAGATACGATGCATTTTAGTAAAAAATAATAAATAATTTTAGTAAAAAATATAGAATAAATTTAGTAAAAAATATAAAATCTAATTAGTAATTTTTCTACCTATGGTTAACAGCATTATGGAAACTTTTTATAGACGTTGGGCTGAAGAGACTCTAAAAAAATATGTCAAATTAATGAGAGTTGTTTGCGTGCTGGGGGCTAGACAGAGCGGGAAATCAACGATGTTAGAGAATGCCCAAATCAAGGCGTTATATAGAACATTGGATGACGAAAACGAATTATTGGCTTCCCAAGACACAGAGTTTTATCTTAAACAGTTTTCTGAAGATACAGTGATTATTGATGAAATTCAAAGGGCTCCCAACTTGATTCTTGGAATCAAACGAATAGTTGATAAAAATTCCCAACCCGGCCAATTCGTTTTAACAGGATCGGCGGATTATCGAAAAATTCCAAATGCAACGGAGTCTTTAGCAGGTCGTGCGGCAGTGATTCGAATGCGGCCGCTATCTCAGGCGGAAATCCGGGGAGTTTCTCCTAATTTTTTGCAAAAACTTTTTTCAGAAAGCTTTTCCCCTAATGACAGGGTGGAAGCCCTGGGAAAAATGAAGCTTTTCGACTTAATGCTTAGGGGAGGATTCCCGGAAGTTCAACATTTCCCACAAGAGCATTTAAGTGTTTGGTTTTCAATGTACATACAAAACCAAATTATGAGAGATTTGAGTCTCAGCTCAACCATTAGAGTTAAACCGAATACTGTTTTGCAAGCGCTTCAGGCGATGGCCTTTTTTTCCTGCGCGATTAAGAATGTCGGCGAACTAGCGCAGGAAACTCTCGTTAGCCGGGACACCATGGACAAATATTGCTCTGGAATGGAAACATTGTTTCTTCTAGATGAAATACCAGCTTGGACATTTAATCCAATTGCAGGGCTGAGGAAAAAACCTAAATTAGTGATGGCCGATAGTGGTTTGGTTTGCCATTTGCTCAATATTCGCCATGCGCAAACTTTGCTCAAAGGAACAACATTGCAGGAACAACAGTTCGGTCGCCTTGTGGAAACATGGGTTTACGGACAAATTGCACCGGAAATGGATACCCATACGGATTGGCGTCTATTCCATTATCGGGCCAACGAAGATGCTGAAGTGGATTTTCTCGTTGAAAATGATCGAGGTGAATTGTTAGGTCTAGAAGTTAAATCTCGAGAAACGCTCAAACCGGATGATTTTAAAGGTTTAAAAAAGTTTAAAGAGGCATTTAAGGGAACCAAGTTTATCGGTGTGGTTCTTTATCCTGGAGATAAGATCTTTCGACAAGCAGATGGTTTCTGGGCTATCCCGATGAGTGCTATGTGGAGTAACTAAAACAGGAGTTGCTTTCATTGTGTACGCGGTCTAAAAAAGCTGAGTTAGCGTTTGGGGCAATCAATAGTCGATGTTTCAGATATGGCGATGATTAGTTTAAATAGGATTCTCTTTTTTTCTCTTGTTTCTCTATCTTTTCTTGTCAATGCGCAAAGCTTAGAAAACTTACTTGCTGACGAATCAAAAATAAGCCATTGGCAAGCCGCTTCTTTTGTTTCCGAAGAAGGAGTGCGCGCTTTTTGCGATCAACAATGCTTTTCAGCTTCGCTAATTTCTGACGAAATCTTTAGTCGGATGAACGGGAGATCGTATCCATCCAATTGCACGGTGTCTCGAGAAAAATTGCGCTATCTGAAAGTGTTGCATTACACCGCGGACGGTTACATCCGTTTAGGCGAAATGGTTGTCAATCGGGCTATCAGTCAGGATGTTTTAGACATTTTCAAAATCCTTTTTGAAAATCGCTATCCGATTGAAAAAATGGTCTTAATTGATAACTACGGAGCCGATGACGAAAAATCCATGAGTGACAATAATTCTTCGGCTTTCAATTTCAGATTTGTTCAAGGTACTCAGGTGTTGTCAAATCACAGCCACGGAATGGCTATCGATATTAATCCGCTCTTTAATCCCTATGTGGTTAAAACAAACAAAGGAACGTTTGTAAGTCCCAAAGCCGGTATGCCATATGCTGATCGAAAACAAAAGTTTCTCTATAAGATCAGCGCCGATGATTTGTGTGTTCAAGAGTTTAAGAAAAGAGGCTTTGAGTGGGGCGGAGACTGGAAAACGCGAAAAGACTATCAGCATTTTGAAAAAACAAAATAACTGTCTTATAAAAAACGCCGACATCGAGATGATATCGGCGTTTTGATAATGGTTTGATTAGATTAGAAAACGATATAGGTCACAATCATCAAGACGATACAGGCGGGAGCTGTGCGCTTTACGATTTCCATCGGATTGACGCCGGCAAGGCCTGCGACCAAAATCACGCCGCCTGCCAAGGGAGAGGCCGTACGGCCGATGCCGCCAGTGATAGCAGCGAGCATACCCAAATCAGGGATGGTCATACCGAAGGAGGCGGCATGAGGTGTGACCGCTTCGTTAAAGGCAAAGGCTGCTGCGTCGCCCGAACCCGTCAAAACACCTAGGAGGAAGGGACCAACACTGCCGCCGATCTTGGCCCATTCGCTGGAGTTTTGAAGGAAGTTAATCAAAATATCAATGACGCCGGCCGCGCGCAGACCGGCCGCAAATACGCCGGCAGCGATGATGATACCGAGGATCTTGGCGTAGCCGCTGCCCATGCCGTCGAAGAATTTCTTCGTGCATTCAGCTGGGCTCGTTCTCGTCACAGCCAAAGCATAAATGGCACCGATCAACATAGCCGTGGCCACAGAGATCTTCACATTGAAGTAGAGCGTGCAAAGCAGCAACAAGGCGATCGGAACAAGCGGAGCGATAGCGTAGGCAAGGTTAATCTTTTCAGGTAAATTCGATGCCCTTTGTTCACCGTTATTTTCAGCAACGGCTCCTTTTTCCGGGCGCTTATAGTCCTTATAGACAATGCAGACGATCGTCAGCATGACCATGAAGGCCACAACGATGATCAGAAGTTTTGTGGACATCGCCGAAATCAAATCCATTACTTCCATGTTGGCCATCTTGGCAACGAAAACGTCGTGAGAGACGCCGGGGTTGTAGAAGGCACCAAACGAAGAAGCAACCAAGCAGCTTGCGGCGATCGCGGGCTTAAAGCCGGCGCGCACCAAAATCGGAATCAAAGTCGGGCCGACTGCGGCGCACAAGCCCGCCGTGGAAGGAATGGCCACTGAGCAGAAAGAAGCAACAGCCATACTGGCAGGCAAGAGGAAAATACCCATGCTGCGTAACGGCTTCATTAAGAGGGCGACCAATTGGACATCGCACTTTGTCAGAGAAATAACGCCGGCAAAACCCATAGCCGAGCAAATGGCGATAATCAATGAGGCATTGGTCATTGATTTATCAAATTGTTGGAAGGCGGTGAGCGGCTCAAGCGAAGCAATGGCCATAATCAAGCCTGCCGCAATCAACACCATACGTGTTTCATAGCGTTTGATCAGACCGTAAATCGTCAAGCAGACGACCACGATACTGACAATTACAGTGTAGGACATTTAGACCTCCGGAATTTGAGAAAGGAACCGAACAAAATGCTGTCCGTGTCGACATGAAAGGTTAAAAGCAATGCCTTTTTGAATGAATGGGTAGTAGTTCTAGATTGGCTGTCAGATGTCAGTTAACTGATTAAAGACATCTGTGTAGCATTCATGCAAAAACAAGTTGACAGAAAGAAAAACAGTCGTTTTAATGGACAAGGCGCTATATAAAACATAAGAACACATATATTCATCAATACTCTCTCTTTGAGGTGTCCGGTCATGTTTGAAAAGGTAGTACTGCCCGATGAAAAGAGCGGATTTTTCCCCTCGCGCTCTCCGCTTTTTGAACAAGTTAAAGCTTCCATCATTAAAAAAATCCAACAGGGTGTTTGGCACCATGATGATGTGTTGCCCAATGAGATTGAGCTCGCAAAGATTTTCAATGTCAGTCAAGGGACGATTCGTCGAGCTTTAAAAGAATTGGTTCAAGAAGGGTTTCTCGTCAGAAAACAGGGTAAGGGAACCTATGTGAGTAGCTACGAAGCGGAGTTTGATGCGTTTTACTCCAAGTTTGTTCCGATCAAAGCCGATGATCCCGCTCAAAAATGGAAGACCTATGTCCGCATGACGGATTATGAAGAGATTGCGCCGACACCGCGCGTCTGTCACCTGATGGGCATCACCGATACGACAGAAGTAATCATTCACATTAAACGTCAACACTACAGTCAACTGGAAAATAAAGACAAGGTGGATTGCTTTGACGAGCTTTTCTTACGCAAGCGCTTTTTTCCGAGTTTGACTCGTGAGCGCTTTTTGGGACAGAAAAATAGCCTTTACGCCTTTTATCAAAGAGCATTTGATGTCACCATTATTCATAGAAGAGACATTTTGAAGGCAACGCTTTTAAACGCAGAACAAGCCAAATTTGCCGGTGTATCACTGCCTTATCCGGCCATTATCCAGCAAAGTCAAGCTTTTGATATCAATAACAATTTAGTGGAATTGCGCTACTTGACGACCATCACGGACTATTGCCACTATGAAGTGTTGCGCTAATTAAAAAATATTTTTGTTTATGTGAAAAGAAGGGGAATCAGCATTAAAAACGATTCCCCTTATTCGTAGACCGATTATGCGGCCTTATTCTTAATTAACAAGAAGCGCGTCAGCATTTCAAACGCTTCGGGCAAGCTTTGTTCGTCTTGAATTTCAAACGTGCCCTTGTGGTGGCCGGTTTGATTGCAGCCGAAAATAAAGAAGCCGGCTTTGCCGCCATGAGAGAGGACCTTACGGATTAACCACGTGCAGTCTTCAGAACCGGAAATGCCGTCACTGGGCACCAAACGCTTAACAAAGGGAATGGTCTTTGCGATTTCTTCCAAGGTATCGGAAACTTCGGGTGAAGTTTCTAAGTTTGTCGCTGCACCGACCTTTTCAATCGTGTAGTCCACGCCATAGGCTTCGGAAACACCCTTGACGATGCGTTCAACATTGTCGACCATGTATTGGTTGACAGCTTCGGTTTGGCCTCGCACTTCGATTTGCATTTGAGCGTGAACCGGCACCACATTGCGGCCTTCGCCGGCACTTAATTTACCGATCGAGATGCGCGTATCACCCTGGCCGCTTCTCGGAATACCCGCCAGTGTCGTGGCGACATTACAGGCTGCCAGAAGGGCGCTGCGACCTTTTTCCGGGTCAGAGCCCGCATGAGCCGGTGTTCCCGTGAATGTCAAATCCATCTTGGCGGTCGCTAAAAAGCCTTTGCGGCAAATACCGATTTCACCCAATTGGCAATTTGTACCGATGTGGCAGCAAATGATGTAGTTGACATCATCCAAAAGACCGCTTTCAGACATGGGCAAACCGCCGCGTGTGCCTTCTTCGGCCGGCTGAAAGAGTAACTTGATCGTGCCGCACAATTCATCTTTATGATCGGCGATCCAGTGAGCCACGCCTAAGCCGACAGAGGTATGACCGTCATGACCGCAAGCGTGCATGAGGCCGTCTCGTTCAGAGCAATAACCGCCAGCGACCGATTCGTGTTGAGCGTCGTGGCTTTCTTGAACCAAGACGCAGTCCATGTCGTGTCTAAATAACGTGACAGGACCCGGGCGGCCGGTTTCCCAAATACCGACGCAGCCCGTATAGCCTTCCGTTTCATCCAAAAAGGCTTGGCTGACCCCATGGTCTTTAGCGCGTTGCATCGCTTTGGCAACGAGTTCAGGGTTGCGGCCCATCACAAAGTTCGGATTAACGGCTTTTGTTCCCATTACGACCTTGAAACCCAATTCGCGAAGGCGGTTTACAACGATATTCATCGTTTCAAATTCTGTCCATCCTTCTTCGGGCCGCTTGTGAATACGACGGCGAAATTGGACCATTTCAGTGGTATAGGCTTCGTTCATTTTCATACCTCGTTAAAAAGTGGGCAACCTCGTTGAGGTTGCCCGAAACCCTCAGGGAGTTACTACGGTTGATAAAACTTTTTTGATTACAGGAAAAGGATCAGGATGAACCAAGCTGTAATCATTGGGACGGCGGTGCGTTTCACCAAATCAATCGGAGAAACTTGCGACATACCGGCCAATAAAATCACCACACCGGCAATCGGGCTCATGGTGCGGCCTAATTGAGCGGCACACATCACGGTGTTGCCCAATTCAGAAATTGTCATACCGAATTCAGCGGCGTGAGGCGTCACGGCTTCATTAAAAGCGAACGTGGCGGCGTCACCCGAACCCATCAAAACAGCCATGGCCCAGGTACCTAAAGCACCACCCACGCGGGCGTATTCATTGGCTTGTTTGAGCGCTTCAATTAAGGCGTCAACAACACCGGCTTCACGAAGGCCAGCGGCAAAGACACCAGCGGAAATAATGATGCCGAGCACGTTGCCGTAACCTTTGCCCGCGCCGTTGAAGAATTCTTTAAAGGCATTTTGGGGATTGATGCGCGTGACAATCATCGTATACGTGACACCGATCAACATGGCTTGCGCCACACCCATCTTGATAGCGGGAACGTAGGTGTTGCCCAAAAGCAAGATGACCAGCGGAACCATCGGAGCGATGGCATAAAGGATATTGACCTTGCTGATGCCGCCCGTGGTGTCGGTTTGGATATTGCCCAAGTCTCCAGAACCTTTATGGTCGCGTAAGGCCACTTCGACAACCGTAATCATCAAAGCGCCGACAAGCGAAAGGATGGTGTAGGTGAAGGCATTTTCAATGATGAATTCCATCGGTTCAATGCCGGCCATACCGGAAATCATGACCGGGTGAGCGCCGCCGGGGTTGAAGTTGGAGCCGTAGGTGCCTGCCAAAACAGCGGCACCGGCGCCGGCAGGCGTGATGCCCGAGCGGATCATCAAAGGAATCAAAGTGGCGCCGACGGCGGCAGCGCAGCCTGCTGCCGAAGGAATGGCCGCATTGATGACGGCCGTCAAGAGCGTGCAGCACGGAATCAAAAATAGTCCCAAAGACTTCATGGGACGGGTGAGCAGTTGAACCAAGTGAATGTCACACTTGGTGTAGCTAACCAAGAAAGCAAAACCCATGGCCGAGCAAATCGACTGAATAAGATTGCCTGTGGTCATGGACTTCGCAAACTGGTTATAGGCGGCCATCGGATCGAGCGAGATGATACACATCAGCAGACCCGAGACACACAACACCAGGCGTGTTTCGTAGCGCTTAACCAAAGCGACCAAGGTGAGCGCAACAATGACAAGTGCGGCCCAGAACGTCAAAGACATGATAGAAGTCTCCTTAAGTAGAGAAGAAAGGTTGATGTATGGTACAAATCCTCAACTTTTCGCTCTATTGGGAATTCTTCGACAAACGATGTCAGATAACTGAGTTAAAGAGCTATTGCCGAACCTCAAGCTTGCGGCAGGCAACGGCTGCTCCCAGACCAATCGCACTGATGATCATGGCGATGAAATAGGCGGTTTGGTAATGACCGTCTGAAACAGTCAACGCGATGATGTTGGGACCCAAAATGCCGGAGACTGAAAAAGCCAGGGCCAAAACACCGTAATTCATACTGGCGTTGGCGGGACCAAATTGTTCGGCGGTGTAGCCGGGAAAAACACCGACAAAGGATCCAAAACCTGCTCCGATACACACGAGACCCGCGAAAAAGAGTAGCGAATCGCCGATTCCGGCCAGACTAAGTAAAACGAGTCCGAAGATGGCTAAGGCGACGGCAGAGCCCAAGGTAAAGACTCGTCCTAATTTATCGGAAATAGCGCCTCCCAAGAATCGAGCAGTGGTATTGGCGAGCGCCAAAGCGGAAATGGTGAACACGGCCACCGAAATACTCAAACCGATTTGCGTTTGAGCCACCGTGACGGTTTGCGAAAAAAGCATCAACGGGGAAAGGGTGCCGGCAATGAACAACACGAACATGGCCCAAAAGCGTCCGGTACGAATCATTTGGTACCAAACAAGATTGTTGTTGTCAGCCTTCTGAGAGGTTTGCGCGGAGCGGGAAGCCGGAAGGCGAATTAAAAAGGCACTGCCCAAAATGATGACGGCGCAAGCCACTGAATAAATGAATAGGGTCGAAGAGATACCGATATTGCCGGCTAAATAGTTTGCAAGCGGGGGAAGGCAGACGGAACCGATGCCATAGAAAGCGCCGACGGAGCCGCCGGCAAAACCGCGCTTATCAGGGAAAAGTTTTACCGCGGAAGTAACCGTCGCAATAACGGAAGTGCCCGAACCAAGACCTAAGCAAACACCGAAACCTAAAAGAAGCATCATGGGGCCTGTGCTCAAACTCATTAATAAGTAGCCAAGAGCCATGACAATGCCGCCGATGAAAAGTACCAAACGGGGACCGAAGCGATCGGTCAGACCGCCAGCCAGCACCATCGCGACAGGATTGAGCGCTGCACCGATACTGAATATATAAGTAAGCGAGGCGACCGAAACCGTTTGACCGGCCGTTTGAGTGTACAAATCAGCCAACCAACTTGAGTAAATGCTCCAGGCATAAAAAGAGCCTAAACAGAAGTTAACGATCCAAAACAGAATCAGGTAGAACCAACGTTGCTTATCGGTCATAAAAATCTCCTCGACAGAAGGAGAATCATGTTACTGCTCGCCAACAGAGGATTTTTTAAGTCAGTTAACTGTTATCGGATATCTGTCATCGGATATAGAGAAATAACCAAGGGCGAGGTTTATCTGAAATGTGAAAAATGATTTTCGTCGCCATCGAAGGTGCGAGGGCGATTTTGAATATCAACACATTCCGTGACGCAAGTCTCGGTTGGAGAAATACGATGTCCTTCTCTTATTCCAAACTGACGGTGGCTGTGGCTGCCTGTTTGGCCGGCTCTGTGGCCATGGCCGCTGACGTTGAAATTTACGGTAAGGTTGACCTTGGCCTTGAATACTCCCATGTTTCAAGCGACGTCGCCGGTGACAGCGATAGCTTCAAGATGACCAATGGCGGCTCCCGTTTCGGTTTCAACATCCGTGAACAAATCAACAACGATTGGGCTATCCGCGGTTACTTGGAAAACGGTTTCAATGCCGATGACGGTAAGTTCACAACTTCCGGCACGCTCTTTGACCGCCGTATGATTTTGGCCGTTCAATCGAAGACTTACGGTGAAATGGGCTTTGGCCGCATGGGTACGGTGATGTCTACGAACTCTCCGTATGCATTGGGTATCGCTTACGCTGACCCGTTTGAAACCGGTTACACGGCTGACTATACGATTTCCGGTCTCTTTGCTACCGATAGCCGTGCTAATAACGCTATCACCTACTTCACGCCGAAGATCGCAGGCTTTAAGGCTGGTGTCACCTGGTCCTTCCAACGCGCTGGCCAAGAAGAAGAGGAAAATGATCATAACGACCGCGTGTTGGCCGGTTTGCTCACCTATGAAAACGGCCCGATCTATGTCTTTGGCGGCGCTTCCACGATCATGTGGGGCAACGACAACGAATACGCTGATCGTAAGGATTCCGTTGAAGCCACGGTTGGCTTGTGCTGGTCTGCCATGGATAACTTAAAGCTCTACTTGGGCGCTCAATGGATGAAGGATTGGCGTACGTTGGGTTATTGGAGTGCTGAAGACGGTTCTAAGAACGAAACGACCGGAAAAGTGACTTGGGGTCAAGAAAATGGTGTGGACGGTATGGCCTACATCACCGGTTTCCGTTATATGCCCACCGGTCAGTTGACGTTGATTGCCTCCTACGGCTACTTCGATGGTGAACAAGACCGTGATATCTTTGAAGGAGATAAGCTTACTGGTTCTAAGACCTATGAAGGTAAGCGTCATCGTTTCAGCATCGGTGCCGAATACGATCTCTCCAAGACCACAACGCTTTATGCCGTGGCTAACTACACCAAGAATAGTGGTGAAATGTTAACTGAAATCCAAAAGGGTGCTTTTGATTCCAAGTACGGTGCCTTGGTCGGTATCACGCACTGGTTCTAATCGAACCTTTAAAGCTTGAGTCTTTTTGCCGGTCGGTGTTCAATCATCGACCGGTTTTTGCGTCTAACGAATATGTTCTTCGTGCGAAACAGTGGGTGTTAGAACCAAACGTGAACCGATTAACACAATAACTGTGAAGACGATGGCCCAAGCGCCGTAAAACCATGACATACCGTCAATGGTCACGGGCAACTTCAATTGACCGATAATCAGATTCGGCAAACCCGGTCCTAAATAAGCGGCCAGGTAAACCGCCGCCAACAATCCTGTTCTTTCCTGCGACTGAGCGTTTTGTGTAACAATGCGCAAGGCCGCTGAACAAGACGCGCCCACACTGATCCCGCTGAAAACACAGAAGATGAAAAAGAGCACAAAGTTTTCGTTGTGCAGGAAGAAAAACATCAGGCAGACACAACAGCCGAATAGAAAAATAAAGGAGTTGAGTGCTTCTTTTGGTAACAACCGTTTAATGCAAAAACTGCCTAACGCGTTTGTACCAATAAAGGACAGGAAAACAAAGGCAGCCGTGAGCATATTGGGGCTATGCAAAGCGTCAGAGGCAATTTGTGCGCTATAAGCTTGAAAAAAGCCCCCGACACCCCAGGTTCCCGCATAGGTGGCGACCGCCAAAAGGTATTTTTTTTTAAGACGCTTAGGAATCTCAAGCTTAGGTGCAAGTGTTTGCCATAACGTGCCAGTTGGACGCGTAATGGTTTCTTTCCCAAAAAGTGATAAAACAAGAACGGTTACTAAACCAACAAAAAGACCGATGAAAACATATCGATAGCTGATTGCAAAAAGTTCGTAGGCGATGGCGGCGGCGAGCGCTCCGAATAAAAAGCCGATACCGGGGCCGCTTGCGGCAAGCATCGCGCTGATGGAGCGGTTATGGGCAGGGGCGGAATCAAAAATCCAGGCCATGGCGCTGCCCGAAGCCAAGCCACAGGCAAATCCTTGTCCGACGCGTGCCAACATGATGTGAAGGGGCGAGGTGGCAAAAATAACAGCCAGAGAACTGATGGCTCCAATTGTCAAAGCAAGAACCACGACCGGTTTGCGCCCCAGTCTATTGGGCAAACGTGAACAAAATAAAAGTGCAGGGATGCAGCCTAAGAAATAGCAAACGGCCGTCATGGCCAAGTCTGCTCCCGTCATATGAAAGGTCTGCTGAAAGAGTCCCAACATGGGAACCGGGGCGGAAGAAATGGCAAAGATGGCCACCAAACTTAAGGTCGCCACAATGAAGGTATAGGTATCTTTTTGAATCATTGATTGATCATGCGTTTTCGTAAAGGCGAGACTATAGCATTTAAGAGGCAGGAAAAATTGCAATAAGGTGACGGACTTGGAAAAACAAAAAGGACGATCGTCCAATCACCGATCGCCCTTTGTTAACGAAGCCACAAAATTAGTTTTTGCCGTTCACTAATTTCGCAAAATTGACAAAGACATTGAAGGCGACAGGGAGGTTCTTTTCGTCTTGAATATCAAAGTCGGGACGGTGGTGGCCTTTGTGCTCACAGCCAAAGATGAAATACGCGGCCTGACCGCCGTGAGAGGCGACTTTACGGATAAGCCAAGAGCAGTCTTCAGAACCCGCCGCACCGTGGAAACGAGGCATAAGCTTCACTCCAGGCACCTTTTGGACGGCTTCTTCAATTTTTTCAATGCACTTCGGGCAAACGACCAGTGTCGAAGATTCACCGACGCGTTCAACCTTGGCGCTAACCTGATAGGCTTTTTCCACCCCTTCAATAATATGTTCAACATTGTCGGCCATGAAGTCATTGACTTCTTGGGTTTCTCCGCGCACTTCCATTTCCATCGAAGCGTGTGCGGCGATAATGTTGCGGCCTTCACCGGCGACTAATTTGCCCACAGCGACGCGTGAGTCACCATCTCCGTGGCGGGGAATGCCTTGAAGCATCATCGTTGCGCAGGCGGCGGCGACTAAGGCGTTGTGACCCTTGTGCGGAGCATTGCCTGCGTGAGATTGAAGACCGGTAAAGGTGATATCGAATTTGGTAGAGGCAAGGAACCCACCGTCTTGAACCGTCACTTCACCGGAGTGGAAATTGCCGCCCACGTGGCTGCCCACTAACCAATCCACATCATCGACAATGCCGGACTCGGACATGGGACGAGCACCGCGGACACCTTCTTCGGCCGGTTGGAAAAGAACCTTGAATTGACCGCAGAGTTCATCTTTGTGATCCCAGAGCCAATGAGCCACTGTCAGGCCAACAGCGCTGTGACCGTCGTGGCCGCAAGCGTGCATAATACCTGCGCGTTCGCTCGCAAATCCTAATTTGGTAGGCTCATGGCTGCAATCGTCGGACTCACGGATGGGCAAAGCGTCCATGTCACAGCGAAAAGCCGTCACAGGACCGGGGCGACCCGTATCAATGATGGCGGCAGCCCCCGTATAGCCTTCAGTTTTTTCAAGAAACGCTTCTGGTACACCGTGCTTCTTGGCTCGTTCCATGGCGTCTTTGACTTCCGTTTCATTGCGGCCCATGACGAAAGCAGGATTAATCACTTTCGTGCCCAAAACGTAGGGGATACCCCATTGCTCCAAATGAGAACAGATGTGCCACATCGTCTCAAATTCTGTCCAGCCTAACTCGGGACGTTTATGCAGAGCACGACGTGTTTGAATCATCTCTTCAATGTATTTTTCACTCATTTATTTCTCCTTTCCAAGTAGCATTAATTATGAAAGGAATAAAAAAATCGACAACCCGTGAAAACCGCCAAATAGTTAACTGAGTTAAAACGGCCGACCTTTAAAAGGGTCGGCCGTCAATAGAACAAGTTGTTATTTTAGGGCGTTTTTAATACTGTCTGCGGCGACTTTATTGAATCGGTATTGATTATCCGTGAAGGTTCGCTTGGCGTGAAGCACTCGACCGGGCAAAACTTGCGGATGTGGTTTTTTCACTTCAACAAACGCTAAATCCAAAGCACCGTTTTCGCTGGAATGGATGCCGATGTCACGGCGGTCAATGTGTTGAGGGAAGTTAAGGGTTAAAACCTTCGTGCCGTTGATGGTTTGGATTTTGTAGGATCCATTGGCCACCTTGGGACCATCGACTTCGCAGAACACCTTGCCTCGCTTGGCTTCATAAATTTCAATGTTGCCGGTATTGCCTTTGCGGTTTGTAAAGCGAATGGCGTAAGGTTGAGAGCCTGAGCGCTTTTCGTATCGCAGGCAATTGGGAATCTTGCCCGAGAAGGCTTTCACAAAACCTTCAACGGTTTTCTGACCGGTAAAAATGTTAACTTCAGGAACAATGACTTCTGTTCGCAGGCTGGTCAGCGTGGGCACATAGGCAACCGAGCCCGCCGGGAATTTAGTCCACGAAGATACGGAATCGGATAATTTCGTGGATTTTCCATTTTGAAGTTTCAAATAAGACGCAATGGACTTATCAGAGACGTCATAGGCTTTTAATTCAACGGATAGCCCGCTTGATTGTCCTTGACGGATAACATTGACTTTGTTGCCCGCGACAGGTCGCACGACGTTGGCAACGGATGGTCTTTGTAAAACACCGTTTCTCACCGTCCAATCTTTACTCATACTGTAAGAGAAGTAGCGGGGAGTGCCTTTTGAAAATTCGCTTACCAAACGGTATTGGGAGCCTGTCTTTTTCCCGAGTTTAAAGAAGCTGCTGTTTTGATCGTAGAAATGGTAAACCCCGGTTTGAAAGGCACTCAATGTGCTGATATGGGGCAGGGGTTGGGGTTGGCCGGGTAAATCTGTGGCACAAGACAAACCGGCGAGCGTGAGTCCGAAAACCGCGCAGGCACTCAACTTAACGATAGAGGGCATAAGAGATCAACCTGAAGAGAGTCATTGAAGAACGCTTTGATTATAGGCAATGACTTTCAGAAAGTTGTTTCAGAAACACGGGGAATTGTTACGAGAAAGGCGAATGGTAGGCCCGGTGGGGCTCGAACCCACGACCAACGGATTATGAGTCCGCTGCTCTAACCGACTGAGCTACAGGCCCTTCCTTTTTTGAGAAAGGAGAAGTGATTTTAAAGCAAAGTTCTCTTTTGTGCGAATGATAGGTGCTCCCCGGTTAAAGGAGCTCCTTTTTCCACCCAAAAGAGCTTTCCGTTCTCAAGGGGCAGTTCTCGTATATTTGCCGCGTTGCGCTGAGATAGTCTTCCATGGTCTTCGCTTTATAGATGGCTTTCACGGCGCGCTCAGCGTTGTCAAATAAATTGTGCTGAAAGAACCAATATTCCTTCATTCGCATCAGGGCATTTTTTACGTTGCCAAAGGCCACGCAATAGCTCTCTAAAAGAGCATCGTAGTAGGTCTGGATTTCTGACAACGTGGCGGCGGCTCCGCCTTTGGCTTTCCGAAAGAGAGCGGGATCGGCCATCAAAGCTCGCCCGACCATGATATGAGCAAGCGGGCGGTATTTTGTTTTCACTCTTTCAAGGTCAGAGACTGTAATGACATCGCCGTTGTAGCCGATCGGCATCTTGAAAGTGTGGAAATAGTGCTCAAAGACTTCTTCTCTAATTTCGCCCTTATAAAAATCGGTTCTCACTCTCGGATGGATGGTGAGAGATTTCATCTGCGGATAATGGTTATAAACATCCGCTAAAAGATCAAATTCTTGTTCATCTGCCCACCCGATTCGGGTTTTGACAGAAATCCGAATAGGTAAATCCGCAGAGAAAATTTTGTCCAGAAAGCGTTGCAACTCAAAAGGTTCCCGAAGAAACCCGGATCCCTTTCCTTTGGCGACAACGGTTCCGGCCGGGCATCCCAAATTGAGATTGACTTCATCGTAACCCAAATCGGCGAGAGCCTTGGCGGCCCAGACAAAATCTTCCACTCGACGGGTAAGAAGCTGAGGGACTGCTTTAATACCGATGTTGACGTCGGGCGCAAGTTCTCGCATTTGACGTTCGGTAAAGCGAGGCAAAGTGGTGGGGGTGATAAAGGGGAGAAAATAGGCGTCAGCGGCACCGAAAAAGTGAGCATGCACCCTTCGGAATGGAAAGCCTGTGAGGCCTTCCATCGGGGCAACGACCAACAAGGGATCAGTCATATCAGTTAAGTCCGGCTTTCTTTAATTTGTTTTCAAAGTCATTGAGCGAAGACCCCACCACTTTATGCAAAAGCAGCAGTGCAATCACGTTGGGGATCACCATGATACCGTTAAAGAAGTCCGAAAGCGTCCAAACTAAATTGACATGCGTGACGGCGCCTAACACCAAGAAAGCGCAGACAATCAGACGGTAGACAAAAATTCCGCGGCCATGGAAGAGGTAACGGACGTTTTGCTCACTGAAGAAATACCAGCCGATGATGGTGGAATAGGCAAAGAAGAATAGACAGATGGCAACAAAGCCGACCCCTGCGCCGCCCAAGCCGACGGAATAGGCTTTTTGTGTCAGTTCGATACCGGTGGTGTCAAAATCCATAACGCCTGTCACGAGAATGACTAAAACCGTGAAGGTCACGATCAAAACTGTTGTGAAAACACCGAAAATGGCCACGAGCCCTTGTTCGGCCGGATGTTCTACTTTGGCAACAGCGTGAGCGTGAGGCGTTGTACCCATACCGGCTTCGTTAGAGAAAAGACCGCGGGCGACACCGAATTGCATGGCTTTGGCGACAGTCAACCCCAAAGCGCCGCCACCCACGGCTTCCGGATTAAAGGCAGCGGTGAAAACCAAATCAAAGGCGGGAATAATCTGATCGTAGTGACAAGCCAACACGTAGCTGCCGCCAATCAAATAGAGACCGGCCATGAAAGGAACGAGTTTTTCCGTGACACTGGCTAGACGCCCCATGCCGCCGAACATGACAACGCCGGACAAAATGGCTACACCGATGCCGGAAGCCAGAAGCGGGATATCAAAGGCGTGATTGAGCGCTTGAGAGACTGTATTGGATTGCACGAGGCTGCCCATGCAGCCCATGGTAATGATGGCGACGGCAGAGAAAAAGACAGCCATGGGTTTAAATTTTGGCCCCAAGCCTAAAGACATGTAAAAGGCCGGACCGCCTACGACGCGGTCATTTTCGCCCGTCACTCGGTAGATTTGCGCTAATACGGCTTCGGCAAAAATCGTAGCCATGCCGAAAAATGCCGCGACCCATAGCCAGAATAATGCGCCGGGGCCGCCCGCAACGATGGCGGTGGCGGCGCCTGCCACGTTACCGGTACCCACTTGGGCGGCGACTGCGGTGGCTAAGGCTTGAAAAGAGCTCATGCCGGTTTGGTCGGCTCGTTTGCCAAAAAGTGTTGCGTTATTAAATAAAAAGCGAAGAGCGGTCGGAAAGAGGCGGATCTGCACGAAACGAAGTTTGAAGGTATAAAAAATACCGGTTCCGCATAAAAGCGGAATCAAAACAAACACGCCCCAAAGGACACTGTTGATATCACCGAATAATTGATTGAGAAAATCCATCTCTACCTCACATTCTCTTTAATGTGCACGGGAAAAAGCAGAAACTTAAAAGCGCACGCGTTGAAATTATTGAGTGCGAAATCGACTTGAACAGTTGGGTTAAGAGAACAAGAAGTTCTGACGCACGAATATAACTACAATGATTTGTCTGATTGTAACAAAGAAAAGCCGCCAGGCTCCTTTTGTTGTAAGCAAAAAGGAGTACGTGGCGGCAAAGTTACGGTTAACTCAGTTAAATAATTAACGATTCTTGGCGTAACGTCCGGCCAACCCGCTCATCCAAGGGAAAGCTTTTTCATGTTTTTCTTTAAATGCCTGAATGCTATCAATGTCTTTCATGGTGGCTTCAAGCATGTCAAGTCCTTCTAAGAGCATGGTTTGGTGACGTTCAGCTAAATCAAAGTGCCAGACCTTTGAACCGTCTTCTGTACGGATTTCTTTGTCTTTAACACTGATCGTCAGTTTGCATGGATGGGCGTCAGACAAATACGCGAAAAGTTCGGCAGAGGTTTGAGGAGAAATCCTAGCTGCCAATAAGCCGTTATTAAAACAGTTGGAATAAAAGATTTCGCCGAATCCGGCCGCAATGACAGCCCGAATGCCGTATTGCATCAGTCCCCATACGGCGTGTTCGCGGCTGGAGCCGCAGCCGAAATTCGGGCCGGCAAGAATAATTTGCGTATTTTCAAATCCCGGTTTATTTAACACAAAATTAGGATTCATCGCGCCATCGGGCAAATGACGGTGATTGTAAAGAAGCCCTTTGGCTAAACCTGACTTATCAATGCCGCGTAAAAATTGTTTCGGCATCAACTGATCGGTGTCCATGTTATCGACATTGATCGGGGCGGCGACGGCCGTCAACGTAATGAGTTTTTCCATGATGCTTTACTCCAATTCTGATTTCGGGCAAAGGTAACCCATGACGGCGCTGGCGGCAGCCGTCTCGGGGCTGACCAAATGGGTGTGGCTGCCCCGTCCTTGACGCCCTTCAAAGTTGCGGTTGGTGGTGGAAGCACAGCGCACACCGGTCTCTAAAATGTCGTCATTCATAGCCAGACATAAAGAGCAGCCGCTTTTGCGCCATTCAAAGCCCGCGTCTTTGAAAATTTTGTCAAGCCCCAATTCTTCAGCTTGGCGTCGAATAAGCATAGAGCCCGGGACAACTTGTGCGCGAACGCCGGGAGCTACATGACGGCCTTTGAGCACGCGGGCGGCGGCTTGCAAGTCGCACAAACGGGAATTGGTACACGAGCCGATGAATACGTGTTGAATGGGTGTCTTTCGAATGAAATCACCGGCTTTGAGATCCTGATAGTGAAGTGCGCGTTGGGCAGCTTCTTTGGCAACCGGATCGCAAAACGAATCCGGAGAGGGGATTTTTTCATCAAAGCCAATCGCTTGGTCGGGGCTCGTACCCCAGGTAACCATGGGTTTAACGGCACTGGCGTCAAGGGAAACTTCTTTATCAAAATGCGCTTGAGGATCAGAATAAAGCTCTTTTACGTAAGCCCTCATGGCTTCTTGATCGCTTGTCGAAAGATTTTTTGCGTGATCAAAGACCCATTGAAGCGACTTTTCATCCGGAGCAACAATGGCCCCTCTGGCGCCGGCTTCAACGGTCAAATTGCAAAGGACCATGCGTTCTTCAACAGAAAGCGCCTGAACGCCTTCGCCCGTGTACTCAACCACTAAACCTAACGCGCCGCGAGCCGTAATTTTTCTAAGCACAGCTAAAACCAAGTCTTTGGCGCTCGCCTCCGCGGTCAATTTTCCGTTGATGGTGATTCTCATGGTGCCGGCCATACGGTAGACAAGCGTTTGGGTGGCAAGGATGTGTTCGATTTCAGACGTTCCGATTCCAAAACCCAGGGCACCGATCGCGCCATGCGTTGTGGTGTGGCTGTCTCCGCAAATCACGACCATGCCGGGGCGAACCAGCCCTTGCTCTTCCATGACCACGTGTTCAATACCCTGAAGGGGATTATTGGGACCATAAAAAGCCGCGATGCCAAAGCGCTTGCAGTTGCTTTCTAATGTCTGAGCCTGAATAAGGGATGCTTCATCGTAAATTCGACGGGGCGTCTCGTCATGAGTCGGAATAATGTGGTCAACGACGCAAAGATGGGAGTCGGGGCTAAGCACATCAATCTTTCGTTCAATGAGTCCCGCGAAAGCTTGAGGGGAGGTGTATTCGTTGGCAAAGTGAATGTCGCAATACAAAAGCACAGTGTTGGAATCAATGACTTTAACAGTATGCGAGTCAACGATTTTTTGATAAAGCGTTTTTGCCATAGAGTCTCCTAGAAACAAGGCTACATTCATGTCTGGATAATTTTAATAAAAAAATATTAAATTAAGATAATTATTTATTATAAATTTGATCAAGTAGGAAGAATTTCCGTTTTGCAACAAAATTGACAAACACCGCATGGTTTCAGAACTTTTTGATGCGTAAAGTTTTTTCGTATTTTTAGGAATTTAGAATGTCCAAAAAATGGACATTGGCAACTTCCGTAACCTCCTGCGCGACTTTGGTCGGTTTCGGCAGTCTCATCACGAATCAATGGACGAAAAGGTAAAGCCACAATCAACGGTTTAGTCAGCAAGCTGCGACTTTTTGCTAGAGGATAGCCATGAAGTCACGGCGGTGTTCTTTGAGTAGCATGAGAAACTTCAAGGACGCCGGAGACAAATTGGAGTCTGTCCGATAAATCAGGTAGTAGCCCGTGTTTACGTGGAAATTTTCTACGTCTATGTTTACGAGCAGACCGTTTTTAACATCTTTAATGGTTGCCAATTCCGGTAGCGTCACTACGCCCAAACCACTGATCGCCATATTTTTCGCTAACTGCATTGAGTCAACGGTAAAGCCTCCTTTGTAAGCGGACAGTCCCTGTTCATCAAGCCATTCGTCTAATTTATTCTGAGAACGAGCTCCTTTTTCACGGGTGACAATAGAGGCTTCGGAAAACTCTTGGGCGGTTAACGCCCGTCCGAGTTTAGCCCAGCGGGAGCGAGGACTGGCCACTGCGCGGTAAGGTTCGTTAAGAAGTTGATATTGAATAATGTCTTTTTTACCCATGATGCGAGCCGACAACCCTAAATCCACGTCGTGCTCCATGACCCATTTGGCGACCTTTTCCGAATTACCGATTCGGACGTTGAAAGTCACGTTCGGATATTGATCGTGAAAGATTTCAAGCATGTCGGGTAAGTAGTAGGTGCCGATTAATGAAGAAGCGCCGATGGAAATATGGCCGCTTTCCAAATTGTTGAAGTCTTCAAACGCTACTTCAATATCATCGAAGAGGTGAAAAAGCTTTCGGGTATAGCTAAAGAGAATTTCCCCTTGAGGCGTCAGTTCAATCTGTTTTTTACTTCTGTCGAAAAGACTCACCCGCAGAGAGTGTTCAAGCCGCTGAATCTGCTGACTCACAGCGGGTTGCGTCAAATAGAGTTTTTGAGCAGCCTTAGTAAAACTTTTCAGTTGTGCAACGTGGTGAAAAGTCTTTAGGGGATCGAGATCCATCATGATAGTTTATATCCATAAGTTTTCTTAAAAATTTTACTCCATAAAAACCCTTATTCTTATATTTTTTTAAACAAAGATTCAAAAAAGATGCATAAAAACAATGAAATATAAACCATAAAAATAACTTATGTGTTTGATATTAATTATTCATTTTTCTTTTAAAGAGTGTGGGATAACAATGAAAACAAAAAGGTGTGACATTGTTTTTTAGGAGAATAATCATGTCAAAGGAAATTGAAAGAAAATTTTTAGTGGTCGGCGATAAGTGGCGCGAACTCGCCGCCGGCACTCAGTATCGTCAGGGCTATTTAAATAGCGTCAAAGAACGCACGGTGCGTATCAGGACGATTGCCGATAAGGCGTTCTTGACGGTAAAGGGTCCCACGGTGGGTGTTACCCGCATGGAATTTGAATATGAAATTCCGTATGACGATTGCGTGCAAATGTTGGATCACTTGGCCGAACAACCCATCATTGAAAAGAATCGCTACAAGATTCCGATGGGTGGTCATGTTTGGGAAATTGATGAATTCTTGGGTGTCAACAAGGGTTTGATCGTCGCTGAAATCGAATTGGGCAGCGAAGAAGAAGCTTTTGAAAAACCGGATTGGATCGGTGAAGAAGTTTCCGGCGATCCTCGCTACTTCAACAGCAACTTGGTTGCTCATCCGTATTCAACGTGGGAAAAATAAAGGAGACGATCATGACCGATACCTATGCTAAAAACACCGCTATTTCTGCTAAAGACGCTGAAAAATTGACACCTCGCGCTGAATTTCGCGTGTTTGGTCAAGGCATCATTGAGCCTTTGAAGGCCAAAATGTGGGATGCGAAAGCGACGCTTTACAAAGTGCGCGTGATGCCGAAAGAAACCTACATTCTTTCCAAGAAGACCGATGAAGCCAATGTGAAGGTTCGTGACGGTCTTTTGGACATTAAAACCAAGGTTGGCGAAACCGATCAAGGTTATGAAATTTTCCAACCGCGCGGCAAATTCCAATTCCCGGTGAAAAAGGAAGAACTCGCCACGATTCTGTCTCACCTGATGGTCGAAATTGAATTGACGCAAGACGAATACACGTTTGATGAATTCTGCGCCATGGTCACGGCTCATCCGGATCTGACATTAGTCGGCGTGGAAAAGAAGCGCTATGGCTTCTCAGTCAATGGCATCATCTGTGAATTCGCCTATGTTTGGATGAACGGCGCGCAAGTGGAAACGGCTTGCTGCGAAAGTGAAGACTACGCCGGTATGCAAAGTGCCGTGGAAGCCTTGGGCTTGGCCGGTATGCCTAACGTGAATTATCTGAAGGCAGCTAAGAAGGTAGTCGGCTTTTAATAGCTTGTTTTACCAATTTAAAGAGAACTGTTTATGACAACGTCTGCTGTTAAAACACCTGTCACGGATTATGATCCGTTAGACATGAATAATTACTCGCTCAATAAGTTGCCGAAGCGGCCGCTTACCAAAGTGGGTAAATTCTGTCAGACATGGGGGTTGCTGATTGCGGCGGTGATGTTCGTACTCCTTTCGTACGTCATCCAATTTCCGATTCTGGACGCCAAGCAGCAAATCATGTTCGGTCTGTTTGCCACGGCCCTCTTTTTGTGGATCAGTGAAGCTGTACCGAACTACGTTACCTCCATGCTTTTGATCTGCGGTTTGGTTTTAACCGGTTTGCTTAAAGCCAAACCCGCCATGGCCACATTAGGTGACCCCACCATTTGGTTGAACGTATCCGCCTTTATTATGGCCAGCGCTATGGTGAAAACGGATCTTGTCAAACGTGTGGCCCTGTACATGATTCTGCGTTTCGGGAAAAACGCGGGCATGATCTTCATGACGTTCCTGGCGATTAACATCATTTTGGCTGCGTTCGTGAATGCAACGGCTGCTAAGGCCGCGCTCATGATGCCGCTCTTTATGGTGGTGAGCGCCGTCTACGGCGCCCCGGGGACCGACACGACCAACAACTTTGCCCGTAACTTGGTGTTGCACAACTTGCTCATGATTAACGCAAGCTGCAATACGTTCATGACGGGGTCGGGCGCCAACCTTTTGGGTGTCGCGCTCTTGGCCGGTGCCGGTGTCAGCGTGTACTACTTTGACTGGTTTGTCGCAGGTCTCCCCCTTGTTTTGGCTTTTGGTATTTTGTCCTACGCGATTGGCGTTCGCTTTGTGTTCCCGTTGACAAAGAAAGACCGTGAACCGAAGTTGGAAGGCGGTCGTGAAGCTTTGCAAAAAGCCTATGACGATTTGGGGCCTGTGAAGAAAAACGAAGTCAAGGCAGCCTTGATTTTCGGTTTGATCTTGCTTGTGTGGGCTACCGATAAACTTCACGGTTTGAATTCCACCGTTGTTGCCATGTTGGGTGCGGTCATTATGCTTTTGCCACAGACCAAACTTTTGAACTGGAACGACGTGGATATTCCCTGGCACCTGATGATCTTCTCGGCAGGCGCGTACTCTTTGGGCGCAGGCTTGACGGCAACCAAGTTGATGGACGTTTTGACCATCCAATTAATGGAAGCCCTCGGCATGGAAACGATGTCCTACTTCACGCTCTATGCTGTGTTGACGGCCATCTTTATCGCGAGCCACTTTATCTTCCAAAGTAAGAACATGCGTACGATCATTTACATGCCGATTGTGATCGGTATCGCACAAACTTTGAAGATCGATATCTTGGCTTTGGCTATGCCGGTCGCATTGTGCATCAACTGCTGCTGGTCGTTGCCCTTTAACGCCAAACCGAATGCAATGCTCTATGGTACGAATAAGTACACAATGGGTGAATCCTTCAAGTATGGCTTCATCATGAGCGTTTTGTATTGGGTCTTGTTGTTGATTGCCGGTGCAACGTACATGCACTGGATGGGTATTTGCCCGAGCTTCTTCTAACCGCGTGTTAAATTCGGATCGGCTCATTCGGGCCGATCCGTATTCTGTTGAGATTGAGCTGATGATCGAGGAAAAACTAAAGGTTCAGGGACAACAGCTTGAGATTCAGCAGCATCTGTCATTTGAACCCGGTGCCAAACAGATTCGCTACCGGATTGAAACGTACATTTTCTCTCCGGTTTCTCTTCAAATTAATGGCGAAAACTACAAGGCAACCGATTGCCTGCGCTTTTTCAAAAATTTCATTCGACTCAGACCGCCTTCCATTGACTTAGAGCATTTTGCCAATGGCTCGGTCGCCTCCAATCATCTCTCAGAAGCTTTGACAGAACTGGAGAAGCTTCCGACAGAGCTTGCCCTAGAGCGCTTTTTGCAAGTCAATAAGCTCTTTGCGTTAACGTATAAAAGAAGCCTGAGGCTTAAAACACACAATCTTTATGATGAATTGGACCTTCAGGATTCTGAAGCCCGACACTATGTGGAGTTGATTCAAAAAGCGTTGGACGTTTATCGTTCGCAAGCTAAGCGGCAGCGTGAGATCGGTAAAACAATCGGCTCCGAATGCGATGTATTTTGTGACGAATTTATGAGTGTGATCACTTTGTATTACTTGCAAAAGATGATTGTCCGTATACAAAGAGAGTCGTCAAAAAATATTTTGCTTTCCCTTTGGGAGTCGGAAAATCGCTATCGCAAAGAACACCATAAGGAGAGTTTTTCCGAGCAAAGTAGCCAAGAGCAGCAACTTTATCGTTGGCGTCTTTTAACCAAATACGTGAGCAGCTGCCTCTTTCTCAATATCAAACCGCACGTGGGGCCCACTTTTTTAGTGCACTCTCTGTATGGGTTTGCCGCGGCGGTTTCAATGATCTTTGCCACCGTTATTGCCTTTGCCTGGCAGGGACAGTACGGAGCGTTAAGTGCTAATCTTTTTATTGCGCTGGTCATAGGCTATATCTTTAAAGACCGAATCAAAGATTTATTGAAAGAACAACTGTCAAAACGCTTTAAAAAGTGGATTCCCGACAGGCGTTTGGAAATTTTGCGTGATGAACGTTATCACGTCGGTGATTGCAAGGAGTCGTTTGAATTTTTTGATGTCAGACGTTTGCCGGAACCCGTGCGTCGGCTGCGCCAAAGGGCGCAAAGCGTCAAAGGGATATATGACTGGCGATTTGAAAGCATATTGCTTTATAAAAAAGAGCTGACCGTTAAAACGGATCCGGCCCTTTTTCGAGATACTCGTTATGGTCTGATGGATACCACCTGGTTTAACCTGATGCCGTTTTTAAATTTCATAGATACCGATGAAGCGGATTTACCGGTTGCCGATGATTCATCAATGCATATTTCTCAGGCGGACAAAATTTATCACCTTTATTTTGTCCGCAGGCTTTTCACGCTGACCGCAGATAAGCGCGAGAGCGTCAAGGATGAAATCATCCGTGTTGTCTTGACCAACAAGGGGATCAACAGCATGAAAACGTTGGATATCTAACAGCTCTCTAGTGGTCTCGTTTTTTCTTTGAGCCACTGTTGCTCTTCTTTATTTAAGAGCGGACTGATTCTTCTGTAGACCTCTTGGTGGTAGTTGTCAATCCAATCGCGTTCACTTTCGCTTAACTCTTCTACGACAATGGCCTCCTGTTCGAACGGTAAGAAAGTGACGGTTTCAAATCGCATGAATTGACCGAATTCATTTTTTATATCCTTTTGAACCAATACCGCATTTTCAAGTCGAATGCCGTGTCTGCCCGGTTTGTAGATGCCGGGTTCATTGGAAAAGAGCATGCCTTCTTCAAGCGGCGTATTAAGCGCCCATGGGAAGGCGGGGGCGAAATCAGTAATGATTTTTCCGGGGCCTTCGTGGATATTAAGTAGGTAGCCGATTCCGTGACCTGTCCCATGATTAAAGCTTGTGAATTCGTTCCATTGAACAGACTTCACGATTGCATCAAGCAAGTTACCTGTTGTGCCATAAGGGAACTTTTGGGTCGCTAACTTAATGTGACACTTAAGTGTCAGCGTGTAGTCATGCTTCATTTCTTCGGTTAAAGGCCCTACTTTAACTGTGCGAGTTAAATCAGTGCTTCCGCATTTGTAATGTGCACAAACGTCAAAAAGCAGGAATCCTTGCGGTTTGATTGATGCGCTCATTGTTGCTGTCGGTCGATAGTGAGGCAGTGCGGCATTTTCCGCATAACCTACAATCGGGCGATTAGCCGGTTGTATATAAAGTAAATCGAGTTTTCGGAACTCTTCCAGCTTTTGTCCTACTTGGTATTCATTCAATACGCCCGAATCAGCGTTAGCTTCAATCCATCTCATAAGTCGTATAACGGCCGCGGCTTCGTGTCGGTTGGCCTCTCGGATATTGTTTTGTTCACCAGGTGACTTCTTGGCCTTGATGGCGGTGACAAGATCGGGACCATCGTGAGTGAAGCAACTTTGCGGGACAGTTTCGTATAGTTTGAACGGCGTTTTATAAGGATCCGTGTAAACCACGGCGTTTGCGGGAATTTGAGAAACTAGGGCGTTAATGTCCTGATAGTTGTGCAGCAACCAACCATCGTCAGAAAGATGAGCACGGATAGATTCCGAAAGTTTTTCCAGATTTGTACAAAGGTGCGCTTCTTTTTGGCTCACCAAGGCGTATGCATGGAAAAACGGATAAAGCGGATTGTCATGACCGCGCAGATTGGTGAGCCATGCTATATCGTCCAAACCGCATAGAAGCGTGACAGTGTTTGGGCCGTATGCGAGAAGTTTTTCTCGAAGTTTGGCTAATTTTTCAATTCGTGTTTCAACGGCGTACTGCGCTTCAAGCTCCCAGATGGGATCGGTTGGAATGCTGGGGCGATCATCCCAGATCTCTGCAACAAAATTTCTGTCAGATGAAATAACTAAATTTTCAACCGAGAGTTTTTCTTTGAAGTCTTGAAATTGAGCTTCGCTTAGCACTTCGCCGTCGATAGCGACAGTATCGTCCTTTTGCAGTCGATCACTTAACCATTCGTACCACAGCGGTGCTTGAGGCGTTGCGATGGTGTTGATATGGAAAGTATTTTCCGGTATTTCGCGTTGAGCCTGTGTGGTGTAGCGACCATCTGTCCAGAATTCAGCTTCTTTCTCAGTGAGAATCGCATAGCCCATACTGCCCGTGAAACCGGTTAACCACTGAACGGTTTTCCAGTGATCGGCAACCGATTCAGACTGGTGAGGATCGGCAGAACTTATATAAAGCGCTTTGACATTGGCTTTTTGCATCCGTTTTCTCAAAGCCAGTATTTTTTGAGCAGTATCCATTTCAGACCTCATCTCATGCAACTCTATTTAACCAGTCTACTCGGCATGGGAAAAGATACCTAAGCAGCTTTCTCTATTTGTTTGCAAAAAATTCTCTCGGTTAATTCTTCATAGCCTAAACTGGATGCTGGACAAAAAGTCCATTTGGAGCGATCTATGATGAAAAAACTTCTTTCATGCGCAGTGGCATTGGCCTTTTTCTCAGGTGTTGCCAGCGCTTCCTCGAATTTAGTCGTTTCAACTGAAGGCGGTCAGCTGGAAGGTTTTACGAAAACTGTTCCCGGCACTCAATCCAAAGTTGAGACTTTTTTAGCTGTCCCGTTTGCGGCGGCCCCGGTTGGAGAGAACCGTTGGAAGAGCGCCCAACCGGTTGTTCCGTGGAAAGGCGTCAAAAAAGCCAATAAGGCACCACAGGCATGCCGTCAAGGGGATGTCGGTAGCGAAGATTGCCTCTACGTTAACATTTATCGGCCGGCCGGAACCAAAAAGGATGCGAAGTTAGCCGTTGGTGTTTATGCCCACGGGGGTGGTAATACAGGCGGTAATGCAACAGAGCATGATGGCGCACGTTTAGCCAGTGAAAACAACATTATTGTTGTGACACTTCAGTATCGTCTCGGAGCCTTCGGTTTTCTGACATTACCCGGCATGGATGAATCAGCCGGCAATTTTGGTGTAACGGACACTGAGGCGGCTCTTGCTTGGGTACGTCGTAACATAGCCAACTTCGGTGGCGATGCCGACAATGTTGTCCTGATGACTGAGTCCGCGGGTTCGACCAATGCCTGTCGTATTTTGGTGGATCCGAAAGCAAAAGGATTGGTTGACGGTGTGATATTGCAAAGTGAAGACTGTATCCATGACGTTGATACGGTTAAGCAGGCTCAAGCCCGTTCAGAGCAGTTCCTTAAGTTGACGAAATGCGACGAAGCCAAGGACGCTTTAAGTTGTGTACGCAAACTCACGACCGAGCAGGTAGCCGCGGCCAGTAAGTCGGTTGGTCTTTGGAATCCGGTTTCCGATGTTCCGGCCGTTGAGGCTATTCGTCAAGGAAAGTGGATCAAGGTTCCGGTTTTATCCGGTTCCAACAAGGAAGAAGGACGTTCAGCCGGTACGGCTTACACCGATTGGAATGCTAAGGACTACGAAGCTTGGGTTAAGCGCTTGGTCGGGAAAAATGCGCCCGAAGCACTAAAACTTTATCCTGCTGATAAATATCAAGGTAAGTATGCTATTTCGTATGTGATCGGTGATTTCATTACCGATAGCGGCATGCGCGGTTTGGGTGGATGCACGAACTTAACATTGGCTCAAGAATTAAGCAAGGATAAGTCCGTGGCAACCTATATTTACACATTTGAAGATTCAACGGTGCCGACTAGCCGAAAATTTGCTGATTACGATGACGCGGCTAGCCACGCCTCGGAATTGACGTATTTCTTCCCGGATGCCGGACAATACCAAGCTCGTTCAGTCAAGATGACTGAAGCTCAAAAGGTACTGGCTAAAGAGATGAGGCAATATTGGGGTAACTTCATTAAGACTCAAAATCCGAACGGAAAATCGCTACCTCAATGGAAACGATTCTCCGATGATGGCGGCTCAATGATGGCTTTGCGTCTTAATGGTCAATCTCAGAGCGTTCCAGCGAGTTATTTCTCTGACTTGCATCAGTGTAAGTTCTGGCACTCCATTCCGATTGTTTTAGATCGAGGCGATCGTTAGTTTTTAGTTTTTTTGGGGCGCTTTTGGGATGGACTTTCTATCCTGAAAGCGCTTTTTTGCTTTCCGTGAGCTTCAACAACTGATTGAGTACAAAGCGCAAAGACGAGGGATTAACGTAATGTATGTGGATCCTCGGTATACCTCACAGAGGTGCTCGGCGTGTTCGCAATTGGGCAAACGGACGAAGCATCGTTTTATTTGTCCGTACTGTGGTCTCCGTGCGCACAGCGACTTGAATGCAAGTCGAAACCTGCAGGGATTGGGCTATCAGCTGATAGTCCAAGGGCTGTTGTAAACCGGCCTAATGTCGAATTGCTTTGCAATTACGATAAATAAAAGCTTTCGGCTTAGCCGAGAGTTGTTTACGACTGAAAAGCCTGCTGCAGTCACCGCTGAGCGCAAAAAGCAGTTAATCAGAACCGCCCATGAGAAATTCCATGTTGCTTGCGGTATGCATCCGGTGATGACATTGAGTTTCTTACCCCTGGCAGTGATTCCGCATTTAAGGGTGACCGATCTGGGACTTTTTGATGTCAATCAGTTGACACATGTGGAGATTGATCCTGAGAAAAACTAGTCGTTGAGGTCTTGTTGAAGGCATCAATGATTAGTTGATGCCTTCATAGTCTCAAATTATTAAAGCAAAGCCGTGATAACCACGATCCAGCAGGGGATGGTCAGAATAGCCGCAAGCGTATGAGCGGTCGTAATCCCGGCAACGAGCGGGGCATTGCCTCTCATGCTCGCTGTCATGACGTAGCAAGACTGTGCCGTCGGCAACATGGCAAAGATCATCAACGCGCCCGATGCTGCCGGAGCCAAATCAAACACCAAACAAAAGAGCAGCGCAACGGCCGGTGTGGCCACCAGGCGTTCCACGGTATTCGCTGCGATCAGTTTCCATTCGGACTTCATTCCGCTTAACCTTAAACCGGCGCCGATGCACAATAGCCCCATGGCAAGCGAGGCGTTTCCTAATGACTTGAAAAAGGTCATGGCGACGGCCGGTACGGGGATTGAACCTAAATTAACGATTAAGCCCAAAGTGGTCGCGATAATCAAAGGATTAGTGACAATGGCCTTGATGGTTTTAGCCAACACATTGCTTTTACCGGTCGTTTGTTCGCGTTGGGCAACGGCACTGGCTAGAGCCGCCACGGCAATGGAATTGCTGATCGGAACCCAAAATGCGATCAGAAGTGACATTAACGCCAAGCCTTCTTGACCAAATAAGCGGGACACCAATGCAAAGCCAACGTAAGTATTGAATCGAAAACCGCAGTGAAAGGCAGAAGCATGCGTAACCGGGTCCGCTTTTACAAAATAGCGAATCAAGTAAGACATTACGACAGCACACATCATGGCGCTGATGGCAACGACGAGGTAAAGACCCGCTTCACCTAGTGTGAGATTGGAGGTCGCAACGGATGTAAAAAGCAGTGGCGGGAATAAAACATAAAAGACAATTTTTTCAGCTCCCTTCCAAAACGTTTCATTGAACACACCGTCATGGAAGAACTTCATCAAAAGAAAGCCAACCAAGATCACTAAGAAATCAGGAAGGATGAGTAAAACGCTAAGCATGATGTTTTGATCTGAAAATTCTTAATATCAGTTCAGTATAAGATTTCGAATAAAATAAGAAAAGCGAATATTTCTTCTATTAATTATTCTATTTTCTCATAATGATATGACGATCACGAAATTTCGGGCATTTCTTGCAACGGTTGAGTGCGGCAGTTTCACTGAAGCGGCTAAGCGTCTCTACTACACGCAATCGGCGGTCAGCCGTATGGTATCTGACCTTGAGAGCCAGTGGGGTGTTGCGCTATTGAATCGTAAAAAAACAGGATTGACTTTGACACCGGCCGGGGCTGCACTTTTGCCTTACATTCGGCAAATTTGCAGTGACGAAATGCGTCTAAATGGTGTCTTGCAAGACATGACCGGATTAAAACAAGGCGTCGTGCGCTTAGGAACCGTGACGGCTGTTGCCAACGAGTGGCTTCCCATTGTGTTGAAAAAATTAATGCAAGAAGCTCCGGGAATTGAGTACGAAGTGTTGATTGGCAATGGAGATGTTATCGATGATTGGCTCAAAGAAGACCGCATAGATGTCGGTCTGTTTACTCCGAAACGCGATGGAAATTTGAATGCTGAACTTTTGCATTTAGACGAATTTCGCGTGATTTTCCCGAAAGAGCATCCATTGTCTAAATACAAAAAGATCCCACTGAGGGTATTACAAGACTATCCCTATATCCTTCACGGTGCTAGTTGGTGCAAGGAATTAGAGAATGGATTGAAACACGGAAAACAAAGAATCCCGGTTCGCTATACAACCGTTGGTGCAACTTCCATCGTTAATCTTGTCAAGGCAGGCATTGGTGTGAGCATTTTGCCGGAACTGCTTTTGGAAAATGACAAAGCCAAAGTGGAAAGTCGTCCGCTTGATCCTCCGTTATATCGAAAACTTTTTGTAGTGACTCACGGAACGCCGACCATGCCTGCTGTTAAGGTATTTCTTGAGAGACTGCCGGCATTGCTTAAGAAAAGAGCAAAATAGCGTTAGAAAAAAACGAATATTTTTCGTTCTCTTGGGCCGTTTCCTGGAATGGGGAAACGGCTTTTGTTCATCAAAATTTCACAAAGCCGTCACTTTGAGGTCATATCCGCGTTTCACAATAGCGCACAAGTTCAAACGATAAATGATCAAAAATTCTTTTTATAAGGAACTTCATTATGAAACGTACTTTGATTTCTGCTTTAGTGGCCGGCTGCGTTGGTTTGGCTTCTTTTGCCGCTGCTGCCGGAACCGTGGTTGTTAACGGTTCCACGACTGTTTTGCCTGCCATGCAAAAAATCAGCGAAACGTTCATGGCTAAACATAAAGACATTCAAGTGTCCTTGTCCGGTGGCGGTTCTGGTCACGGTATCAAGGCCCTGATGGATAAGACGACGGACGTAGCTATGGCTAGCCGTGATATGAAGCCCGCAGAAGTTGAAAACGTTAAGAAGAACGGTGGCGAAGCTGTTCGCTTCACAGTTGCGGTTGATGCCATCGTTCCGATCGTTCACCCGAAGAACACGGTGAAGGACTTGAGCTTACAGCAAATCCGTGACATCTACGCCGGTCGTATCACCAACTGGAAGCAAGTCGGTGGTCCCGATGCCCGTATTACGGTTGTGAGCCGCGACTCTTCTTCCGGTACGTTTGAAACGTGGGAAGAATTGGTGATGAAGGGTGAACGTGTTCAACAACGCGCTCTTTTGCAAGCTTCTAACGGCGCCGTGCTTCAAACCGTTGCCAAGAACCCGAATGCCATCGGTTATGTCGGTTTGGGTTACATCACAAAGGACATCAAGGGCTTGAGCATCAGCGGTAAGGTTGCTTCTGCTGAGACCGCTTTGTCTCGTGATTGGCCGCTTGCCCGTGATCTTTATCTCTTCACGAACGGTCAACCTGCAGGCGACGTTAAGACCTTGATTGATTACGCTTTGTCTCCGGAAGGTCAGGTTTCTGTGAAGGAAGTCGGCTTCGTTCCGTTGCCCGCTAAGAAATAATGGACTTTACGGACCCTTTGAGAATTCGTTATGACGTTACTGAAACGAGGCGAGGGGTTTGAAAAGTCGTTGGCAGCGATAGCCATGCTCTCAATTGTGGCTCTCGCTGCCATTTTGGTTTTTCTTCTCACCCAAGCTCTGCCTATTTTGAAAGAAGTTCCGTTCTTTACTTTCTTGTTTGGAACGGAATGGTATCCGACGGGACCGAATCCTGATTTTGAAATCGGTGCGCTTTTGGTGGCAAGCCTTGCTGTGGCCGCGACCACCACTTTGATTTCTTTGCCGATGGGCTTGTTAACCGCCGCTTATCTGGCCTATTTTGCCAGTCCCCGGGTTCGCAGTATTGTTAAACCGGCAATTGAATTGTTGGCCGCCTTGCCTTCCGTTATCGTCGGTTTCTTGGGTATGGTGGTTGTGGCTCCTTGGCTGCAGGAGTCTGTCGGATTGGACTCCGGTCTTAACTGGCTCAACGCTTCGGTGATGTTGAGCTTGATGTGTATTCCGTTTATCTGCTCCATCTCTGAAGATGCCTTACGAAATGTGCCGGTTGCGCTCTCGGAAGCTTCTTTGGCGTTAGGAGCCACCCGTTGGGAAACGCTCTACAAGGTGCAGTTTCGCTACGCCTTAGGCGGTATTGGTACCGCCATTATGTTGGGTATTTCCCGTGCCTTGGGCGAAACGATGGTGGTTTTGATGGTCGCCGGTGGTGCAGCCATTATTCCGGAAAGCCTTTTTGATCCGTTGCGTCCGATGACGGCCTCCATTGCTGCTGAAATGGCAGAAGCCGCTGTTGGATCGACTCACTACTACGCACTATTTGCCACGGGTCTTGTGCTTTTTGTGACTACCTTTATTTTCAACGCTTTGGCTTTCTTCTTGACGAAGAAATTCCAGATCGGCGGCAAGCATTAAGGGGATGAGAGATGTCTGTTGAACGTAATCCGAATTGGCGTTATGCCTATCAGCACATCGGCATCACTTTGATGCGTCTGACTACACTGATCAGTGCCGGTGTGATTGTCGCTATTTTGCTTTATTTGCTTGATAACGCTTTACCTGCCTTGTCCTGGGAATTTGTTTTCGAGTCCCCCCGAGACATGATGACGGCGGGCGGCGTTTGGCCCTGCATTGTTGGTACTTTCTGGCTTGCTGTGGGCGCAACGGTCATTGCTTTGCCCCTTGGGGTTTGCACGGCTGTGTATTTGACCGAGTACGGCGGATCGGGTCGTTTTGTTGAAGCCATTCGCTTGGCCGTTTCTAACCTTTCCGGTGTGCCCTCCGTCATTTTTGGTTTATTCGGCTTAACTTTCTTTGTGACGATTTGCGGATTTGGTGTGAGTTTGCTTTCCGGTGTGCTCACCTTAGCTGTCTTGGCTTTACCGATCGTGATCAACACAACGGAGGCAGCCTTAAATCAAGTGCCTCAGGCATGGCGTGAAGCATCATTGGCGCTCGGTGCCAACAAACAGCAAACGATCTTTAAGATCATTTTGCCGGCGGCTTTGCCCGGTATTTTGACCGGCAATATTTTGGCTCTGTCTCGCGTGGCTGGTGAAACGGCCGCCATTATGTACACGGCCGCGGTGTTTTACACCCCGAAAATGGGCGACTCGATTTTGGATCCGGTGATGAGTTTGCCGTACCACATTTATGTGTTGGCGACTTCAAGCGTGGATGTGGATGCAACGCGTCCGATGCAATACGGTACCGCTTGTCTGTTGGTGCTCATGGTCTTGGGCTTGAATTTGGTCGCTCTTTTCATCCGTCAGCGAGCCCAACGAAAAATTGCACGTCAGTAATCCCTGATTCCGAATACACCAGGCGGTCTTTTAGGCCGCCTTTTTTGCGCTTAACGGCGTTATAGTTAGCTCTGTGAGCCGAAATAGTCGGCAGTCTGCTCTTAAAGAGGTGTTAAATGGATCATCAACAAAAAGCGCAAGCACTCGTGGAACGATTCTTAAGTTATTTGGCCATCAGCAGCCAAAGTGACCCTAAAAATAAAGTGGTGCCGAGCTCTGAAGGCCAGTGGACGATGGCCAGAGTGTTGGAAGCCGGTTTGAAGCAGATGGGTTTAAAAGAGGTCGAGGTTGACGAGCACGGTAACGTAACCGCTTATTTACCGGGTACCGTCAAAGACGTTCCGACAGTGGGATTTGTTGCTCATGTGGATACGGTTGATGTCGGTTTGTCTCCTGAAATTCATCCGCAAGTGATTCATTACACGGGCGGAGACGTTTGTCTGAATCAGGCAAAAGACATTTGGATTCGGTTGGCGGAACACCCGGAATTATCCAATCATGTCGGCGAAGACATCATTTTTACGGATGGGACCAGTGTTTTGGGGGCTGATAATAAGGCGGGCGTCACCAATATCATGACCGCTTTGGAAATTCTCGTCACCGAGCAAATTCCTCACGGTGATATCCGCGTAGCCTTTGTACCCGATGAAGAAACTGGTTTGCGCGGTTCAAAGCTTTTGGATTTGGATCGATTTAAAGTGGATTTTGCCTACACGGTTGATGGCGGAGAATTGGGACAATTGGTTTATGAAACCTATAACGCCGCTGAAGTGCATATTGATATTGAAGGGGTGACCACGCACCCTGCGAGCGCTAAAGGTGTGTTGCTTAACCCGATTTTGGTAGCCGTCGATTTGATGGCCAATTTCAACCGTCTGGAAACGCCTGAAAATACCGATGAACGTGAAGGCTACTATTGGTTTAAGAATATGTCTGCCAATCCAGCGCGAGCTCATTTGCAGATTAATATCCGCGACTTCGATGACAAGACATTCGAAGCTCGCAAGCAGTACGTGCGCGACGTCGTGCAATTGATAGCCAAGCGCTACCCGCGCGCCAAAATCAACGCAGACATTGAGGATATTTACAGAAACATTTCCGGCGGCTTAGGCGAAGATCGTTATCCGATTGATGTCATGTACGAAGCGCTAAAGAGTCTGAACATCGAACCGAAGACCGTTGCGATGCGTGGCGGCACGGACGGCTCGGCTTTGACCGCTCGTGGTTTGGTTACCCCGAACTATTTCACGGGTTCCTATAACCACCACGGCTACGCCGAATTCATGCCGATAGAAAGTTTTGTGGCCTCTCTGGATATGACTTTAAAAGTGATTGAATTGATCAGCAAAGGCCGTTAAAACGAAAACGCCGGCAGAGATTTTCTGCCGGCGCTATTCGATGGTTTATTCAGATTTTTTTCCTTTCTTTTTCCCGATCAACATTGAAGCAACATTGGGCTTAACATTGGCTCTGGATAAAATGAGCGGATCAACGGCGCCGATGGCTTCATTGTCTTTTTCCGCATAATCAATAATCGAAAGTACGTATCGCATCGCGTTTAAGCGTGCCCGCTTTTTGTCGTTGCTTTTGATGACAATCCAAGGGCAAGAGGCCGTGTTGGTGGAAAAGAACATGACCTCTTCGGCCTTGCTGTAATCGTCCCATTTGGATAAAGAAGCAATATCAATCGGGGAGAGTTTCCAGCGCTTGAGAGGATCAATTTTGCGCGATTTAAAACGTCTGCGCTGTTCATCCTGAGTGACAGAGAGCCAGAACTTAATCAGTATCGTGTCTGAGCGGATAAGATTTTCTTCAAATTGGGGACATTGACGCAAGAATTCAATATATTCTTCATCCGTGCAAAAGCCCATTACGCGATCAACACCGGCTCGGTTGTACCAAGAACGGTCAAATAAAACCATCTCGCCTCGCGTGGGCAGGTGGGCGACATAGCGTTGAAAAAACCACTGACCTTTTTCGGCTTCGGTGGGTTTAGCCAGTGCCACCACGCGAGCACCTCGGGGATTTAAGTGCTCCATAAAAGTGCGG